>Ga0181597_10001643_pt1 | contig 24951 bp, 20 predicted proteins | sample 041ome_5_FD_148647 | JGI IMG/M metagenome (GOLD analysis project Ga0181597, IMG submission 148647) | Coastal salt marsh microbial communities from the Groves Creek Marsh, Skidaway Island, Georgia - 041403US metaG (spades assembly) | ecosystem: Environmental > Aquatic > Marine > Intertidal zone...
ACAAGCTCGCGTACGTCGTCATGTTCGTTCGAAAGTCCAAGAAGGCGCAAACGATTGGCGCGTCCAAATCTGCGTAGTCGCGACGACGACACATTTTTCCCAACTTTTTCTCCTCGTTAGGTAACTTGTCATTCTAAACTACAAGGCCCTAGATGCTATGTATCTATGTTTCCAATACGTCAAGATTCTACAACCCGCTCTTCGGCGGTGGCGGCATCGGCGGCGCCACGCCAGGCAGGACGGTGATGGCGTCTGCGGTGAAGACAGGCAGCGGCGGGGCGTCGAAGTCGTCTGGCGGCGGCGGAGGAGCTTCGTCCGGATTGCCGAGCTCGACTGTGGGCATGGCGAAATCGTACGGCGGGCAAACTGGAGGAGCGCCGTAGTACGACGCAGCCATCGCCGGATCGTATGCCGGCTGAAACCCATACGCCGGAGGCATGAAACCACCGGCTGCGACCGGAGGCACAAAGCCCATCGGCGCGAAACCTCCCATCGCGCCACCGCCACCGCTCGTCGGACCTCCACCGTTTTGCCCCGCGATTCGTACGATGAATGGTCGAGTGCTGTCTGCGAAGTACTGGCCGTCGAGTGCCGCGATCGCTGCGTGCGCGTGCGATACATCCATCATCTGCACAAACCCGTAGCCTTTGGGCACTTGCGTCGCGTGATCGCGGATGAGTTTCGTCTTCTGCACCAAGCCGTAAGGCGCGAAGATTTCGCGCAAGCTCTCTTCCGTCATGCTCTCAGTCATGCCGCCGACGTAAAGGTTCGCGTCGGGATCAAACGATCCACTATCCCGTCTAGGCTCTTCGCGCGGCGCCGTCTTCAGACGCACTTCCATCGGCCGATCGCCGAATAGAGCGCCATTCATGGACGTCGCCGCCGATTTTGCTTGCTCCGCTGTTGCGAAAGTGATGAAAGCGAAACCTTTGCAGGAATACCCGAGCGCTGCGTCGGGAATACACGCGACGTCTTGCACGCCACCGATGGACTTGAACGCATCGGCCAATGCGTCCGCCGTGGCGTTGTTTGGTAGATGACCGACGTAAATCTTTCTATCGTCATCTGAGTTGTCGTCCGAGCGACGCGCGCGTCCGCGCCCGTCGACGCCGAGCTCGGATAAAAAGTCGCTGTACGCACTGTCGAGCGTACCACCGGCGCCGGCGCCGTGGAGCTTCTCTACATCTTTCCTGTAAGTCGCTTCAACAGCCTTCTTCACGGTCTCCGGCAGCTGATAAATCGAACCGCTCGCTAACTCTTCGTCTAAGCGCTTCTGCATAGCCTCGATGGACGACTCGTCCCTCCATGTTCCGTTCATGAGCGCGAGCTCGCGAAGTTGTTGACGCTTGTGCTCATTCATATCTTCGTCCACGGGAATCAAAAGCTTTTCTATCATCGCCTTGGCCTTGTCTACGTCGCTCTGCACGTCGCCCTCGATGAGCACGTGGAGAGGCTCGTGATCGAACTCGTTATTGCGCTCCGCCGCGCCCGTACCGCCCTTCGCGCTGCCTCGCCCTCGAATGACAATTTTCGTATTTGTCTCTCGCTGCATCTGCTTTTGCGTCGACCCACGAGGACCGATTATCAAACCGAAGAAGTTGTAGCCCGGATATTCGTCCACGGGAATCAGCAACTTGGCCGTTCGTTTGTTTGGCCGGTAATCCGGCGGCGGGCGGAACGTCGGACACTTGCGGCAGATGTCCTCCAACAGCTCCATGCGGCGACGTTGAAACTTCTCTCGCTCTACGACTTCCCGAGTGTTCACGCGCACGCCGTTGGCGTCGTACACAGGCGCGGGCTCGGGCTCGCGGTCGCCGTTGCGTCCTTCATCGTACGGCTCCCCGGCGAGCAAACGACGGTTCAACTGAGCGAGTTCACGAAACATGAAGTGCACTTCCGCCGTCGCTTCCGCCGGCGCGCTGTGCTCGGCGAGCACAGATGTGGGCAGTTGCACGAAAATTCCCGAGCCGACGACGAGCGAGTTCGTCGGCGTCGGCGTCGTCTGCACCGCGCGTTGCGCCGCGTCTGCGCGCTCCTTCGCTTCCCGCGCCGCCGCGACGACGAGCGCGTTCGCGACGTCATCGGTCGCATCTTCGGTCGCCCAACGACTCTTACGCTTCTTCTTCACCTCTGTCGTCGTCGCGTCGTCAGCGCCCCATCGCGATCTTCGTCGCACTCCTGTCGCCGCGTCCGTCGCGGTCGTCGTCGCCGTCGTCGCGCGCGCGTCGTGGTCACCGACACCACCGCCGTCGTCGTCGTCCGTCATGTCGCGCCGCGCGACGTCGGCACGCGCGCGCGTGTGAGGATTCGTACGGGACGACGTCCGTCTCAATGCGGTCGCGGTCGCGCACTCGCCCGAACGCCATCGGGTCGGGTCGTCGGCCGCACATTCAGTCGCGATGATTGGCGCGATGCGCCGAGAGATCTCGAAACGCGCGAGCGCGTGCGTGAGAAATTATGCCGCCGGCGCGGGGAAGCCCAAGGCGAGCGGAGAAACCACCGACGTCGTCAAGCGCGTCTTCATCGAGCAGCAGACCAAATTTCGCGCGCTGCTCACGAAGACGAAGGACTTGAAGCCGCCCGTGGGAGGAGACGCGGCGGCGGTCAAGGCGTACGCGGCGAAGAAATTGGCGGCGTTAAAAGAGGTACGTCGATCGCGCCGACGCGCCGACGCGTTGACGCGCGCGCGAGGGCGGAAACACGCGATCTCGTCGATCGGCTCGAACGCGCGCATCCCGATCGACGTGTTGGGGTTTGATTGTGGTTGTGGTCGTGGACAGGCGCGCTTTCGCCTCGGTCGAGCCGTCGACCGCTGGCTCGAGGAAAAGGACGAAGACTGACGGCACACACGTCGCGCGCGCGCACAGTTGGACATCTCAACGCCGGGAGAAAAAATTCTCGAAACCGTCGACGGCGCGTTCGCCGAAGCGGCGAGCGTGCGCGGGTTCTTGGAGTACGCGGGCGAGCTGCGACAAATGCTCGGTTTGAAAGATGAAGACGACACGATGAAGGTCATGGTGAGCGCTTTGGACGAAACTGAAAAGGCGCTCGGGAAGGCGTTACTGACGAGCGACGCGCAAGGCATGGCGAAGTACAGTAGCGCTGTGGCCAAGGCGTCGGAAGCCGCCGGTATTAAGCCTTTGGACGCCGCGGCGATGGCGAAGCTCCAAGGCGAGGTGGACTTGGAATCTATCGAAAACGAAATTCTCGAGTTGCAATCGGTCGAAGACGAAGTGAAGAAGGAGGAGGCGTAATCGTGCTGCAATGAAATGAATGTAATACTATACCAAACGTTTGTCATCGTCTGCTCGACGCGTTCGTCGCGTCGCCTAAGACTTTCGCGCGCGAAGGCTCGCGATTTGGATGATCGGCGCGTTCTTGTTTTCGTTTCTTACGCTCGGCTGGATAGACGTCGCATCCGACGTCGAGACGTTTGATGTCGCGCGAGTTGAACCAATCGGCGCCGTACCACTGGAGCAACTGCGCGCCCTTCTTCACGTCTCGACTGAGAATAAACTCGCGCCCGACGAGCGTGCGTTTCGGACAGCGCGTGTCACCGAAGAACACATTCGTGGATCGATTGTTTGATACTTCGTTGGGCCCGGGATTCGACATAAATTGTAACTGCGCGGCGTCGCCGAGCGGGCACGGATCGATGACGCCTCCGCCGGAACGGAAGTGCATCGCGTGATCGCGTCCAGCGCGTCCACACTCTCTCCACGTCTTGCGCTCGCCGAAATATACTGTTTTGTAACCTTTGGGTAAATCTCGCGTGGCGATGAGAATCTTATCGCCAAACACTGGATGCTTGACGACTCGCAACGCCTCGTCGCCGCGCTCGAGGTGCTCCGCGCAATACGGCAGGCACGAGTTTTCGCAATCCGCCCGCGCGCCGCAGATCGATCCGTTGGCGCGCGTGGCCCAGCACCACGATACGCCTTTCGCCTGCGCCCCTCGCAATCGAGTCGGGACGCCCTCGCGCGTCGTGGCTGTCGGCGTCCACGACGCCCCACCTCGCCGCGTGTCATCTTGTGCGTCGGCGTCCGTCGTGGACGCGCGTTCCTTGGCGCGCGCGCGTCGCACACGATCGCACATGACGCCGCCACGCGTTCGCGCGAGCGACTCGCACGTTCGCGCGCGCGCGACACTCCGCGGAGTGAGTCGCGGAGTGTCGCCCGTCGCTTCTTCGGTCTGGTTGTTTTCAAACTCGCTCCCTTTCGCGCACTCTTCGACGGCGGCGCGCGGCGTCACAGTGCGACGCGTCGTCTTCGCCAGTCGTCGAACGCGAACGACGAAGCGAACGCGCGGAAAGTCGTCGAACCCGCGCGCGCACGCGTCGTCGAATCCGCGCGCGCGTGCGAGGAGACGCGATGTTGTCGCGCCGACGTGGCGTCGTCGAAGCCGCGTGGCGCGCGGCGTCGACATCCATGCGAGCGGCGACGAATTCGGGAACGACGATCGCCGACGGCGCGCGCGTACCGTCGTACGCGTCGGCCTCGCGATCGCACGCGTCTCGCGCCGCGCGCACCGGGCACGGCGCGAGCGAAGATAAAGAAAAAGAAAATGGCGCGAAGAAGAGTCACGAGCGGGGCGGCGTTAGCGGCGGCATCACGCGCGCGGGAACATCGGGGAGACACAGAGGCGATCGGGATGGACACGGGGACAGTGTACCTGCGTTCCGGTCGCGAAAATCCGTCGACGCGACGACAGACGTGGAGTGGGAAGGACGCACGTTTACTGGGTCCAGGCTCGAATACGCCGGCGTCGAGGTACGCGGAGAGCTTCGTTGGCCCATACCGCTGCATGCGTTGGCGGAAATCAATCCGGTCTTGAAAGAGTTACTAGAAGTGGCGAAGACGAGCGACGGGAAGGAAGAGCGCGCGATGGCTGAGCGCATGAGCGTGTTGCGTGCGAGCGGCGAATTAGGACGTCGCGAGACGCTGAGCGTCGTCTCGACGTCTTCGTCCGGATTCGGGAATATGGGCGGCACGAACGTGCGAACGATGACTCCCGGGCTCATCGAGTTTGAGCAGTTTCTCGTCGAAAGCGGTTGGCGCGTGGATTCGGAGCGCAAAGCGATCTCTCGAGACGTGCGCGATACGCTCGTGAGCGAAGCGAAGAAAAAAACGGCGCTGAAGATGAAGGTGAATGACGCACCGATGAGCAAGACCATGCTGAGTAAGGTAAAAGTCGGTGACTTGCGTGACGCCGCAAAGGTTCTCGGTCTCGATCAGGTCATGCAGGGCGTCACCAAGAAGGCGGACGTCGTCGCGTACCTGCTCGCGTATTATGAATACATGCATGGTACAATCGACGCGAAAACCATGGGCGTGCGCATGTCGGACGTATCCAGCATCAGCGCGGAGATCATGCGAGAAGCCGAAAAGGGTTCGAATGCCACGTCGGCGAGCGCACGCTCGGCAAAAGTGTCTAAACCGGAGCTCAAGCGCGAAACAGATCCAGGTCGTATGGACTACGTGAAAGCTTTCGAACCGGATGAATTGGTACAGCTTCTTGTTCGCGCTCGCGGTATCGACGTGATGTCTATAAACGTTCGCGATCAGTGCACGTGGACAGACCATCTCATTATCGCCACTGCGCGAAGCGCGCACCACCTGAAGGCGCTCGCCGGCGCAGTTCTTCACGCCGTGAAAGCGCGCACCGAGTACGTCGCCGGCGGTCGATTGCAGCCAGTCATCGAGGGCGCCCAGAACGGCGGGGATAAGGACTGGATGGCTGTCGACTGCGGTTCGTGCATGGTGCACATATTCTCTCCCGAGGGTCGAGCGCAGTACAATCTCGAGGAACTGTGGGCGACAGGCGAAGAGATAGTACACAATGGGCCTGAACGCCTCTCGATCGACACCATCGGCGCCGATCACCACACGGCGTGACGCGCGCTCGAAACGTGAGCCGTTGTAAAGTAAAAAGCAATGTTACACAAATTACACTGAGACTAGAATAGAGTACGCGCGGTCGGCGAACGCGTCGGCGGCGGCGATATCGTCCGCGGAAGAACTCGCTAGAAGCTCGTCGACAGTCGTCGTCCAACCCGCGCGCTCAGCTGCCGATACGCTCGCGACGCACAGTGGCACGGCGCCATCGTCGGAAAACTCGTAATTATCCAACGCAGGTCCCGCGATGTCGATCTCTAACCAAACTTGCGCGTCATCATTCGCATCTGGCGCGTCGTCTATGCGCACGATGGCCGTTTGATGAAACGCCGCGCGCGTGCCTAATTTCGCCGCAATCGATTCGTCGAATTCGTGCGTGAGCAAGTTCCGCCTCGACTTCGGGCCCTTCTCGCCGTGATACAAAATCTCGGGATTGGCAAATAGTCCCCCTTTCAACGGCCGTGGTGCCTTCATCGCGCGCACGTCGCGCACGACGCGCCCATCGCGAGCAACGAGCGCGCGCGTTTGCGTCAATTTGCGAAGCAACGCGCACGTCGCCAAGCCACCAACGCACTCACTCAACGCCGCGCGTTCGGCTTTGAAATACAACGACCGCAATAGCGCGGCGGTTTCGTTACCCGGCGTCACGCTCGGGAACAACTGTCGGATCGCCTCCGCGTTTACGTTCGCCCAAAACTCGTCGACGTCTCGCTTGCCCTCGCTCGCGCTCGCGCGTTCCACCACCCACGCCACCGACTTCGCCTCCTTCCCCGTCTTCGCCGCGACGACGTCGGTGACGGCGCCAGGATCGGTGACGTTCGACAGCGACAATCCAAGCTTCAAGACTCGATAATCAGGCTCGACCGTCGTCGCGTGCACGACGTGCGACAACACTTTCCCGGCTTCCTCGATGGTGATGGTCGCGGCCCGCACGACCGTCGTCGCGCGTCCTCGCGCGCGCGCGACGCGCGTCGTCGACGCGAAGATCTCACGCGTTTGAGCGCGCGCTGCGGTCGATCGCGTCGTCGCGCGCGTCGTCGCGCGCGGCGTCGTCATATCCACACACAACGACGCGCAGTGACGACGACGACGACGACGATGGCGACGTCGATGGCGCCGCGCGGGACGGCGCCGAGCTCCAAGTCTCAGGCGCGCTTTGGGCGACGTACGCACATCGCGACGGCGCCGACGCGCAGAGCGCCGACGCCGACGCGCGTCGGTGCTATTAAATCCGACGTCCCACCGCAGCCATTCACAGTTCGCGAGGGCGAACTCGGTAAAGTGCTGAGCGCGGCTATTCCTCTGGTGCTGCGCCTAGGGACGGGAGCGCTGATCGGGGGGTACGAAGTACGTCTTGACGCGGACGACGATGGGAGCGAGGGCAAGTACGCGATCGCGCGTTTTGCGAAGCGACGCGTCGCGGAGCGTTCCACGACGTTGCCGACGACGCGGCCGGCCAAACCGATCACGCTGTACGAGTACGAAGGAAGTCCGTACTGTAAGAAAGTGCGCGAAGCGTGCTCAGTGCTCGATTTGGACGTTTTGTTCAAGCCGTGTCCGCAAGGCTCGCTCGCGTTTCGAGCGGAGAGCAAAGCGCTCGGCGCGACGACGTATCCGTTTCTTCTCGATGAAAACACCGGCGCAAAGATGTCTGAAAGCGATGACATCATCGAATATTTATTCAACACATACGGTGGTGAGACGAAGGTTCCATTTCTACTCAGGCGCGGGGGGCTGGCGACGAACTCGACTGCGTACGCCGCCGCGTTGGCTCGAATGAAGGGGCTCTCGGCGCGCCAGGCGAAAAAGATCCCCGAGCAACCACTCGAGTTGTGGACGTACGAAATCAGCCCTTTTAGTAAGTTGGTTCGCGAAAAGCTGACCGAGTTGTGCGTTCCGCACGTGGTGAAGTACTGCCCGCGGGGCTCCGAAAAACGCCACGAGCTATACGCGATGGTCGGGCATTTTCAAGTTCCTTTCTTGCGCGACGCCAACACTGGGAAGGCCATGTTTGAATCGAAGGATATTTGCGAGTACATCGAGAGCGAGTACGGTAGCAGCTAGTCAGATTGTAAAAGTTACCTAACGAGGAGAAAAAGTTGGGAAAAATGTGTCGTCGTCGCGACTACGCAGATTTGGACGCGCCAATCGTTTGCGCCTTCTTGGACTTTCGAACGAACATGACGACGTACGCGAGCTTGTACGCGCATCCGATGGCGAAAAGGATCATGGCGTTTTCAAGAAGTTTATCTTCGGAGTCGATGGCGTCGTACGTGTTATGGAGCGACGCCAAGACTTCTTTGCCGTTGCGGCCGAAGCACAGCGTCGAGCTTCCACACGAGAAACCCGCGGCGGCGCTAGCGTCGGTGACGGCGCCAGTCCACGTGGCGTCGATGAAATCCAAATACACCAAGTTTTTGATCGCCCACTTCAAGAAGGTGATGTAGCTCATGGCGCGGAACGGCCAAATCACGTCACCTTCTCGAACCATGATGCCACAGAAGAGAAATCCGGCGAACCAGATGTTCATGAACGTCAGCATCCCCATGAGAGGGTTGTCGAACATGATGGAGAACACTTGCGCCGCGGACTCGAACGCCCAGAGCGTCAGCGCGTACATCAAGATCACTTGAACGAAATGCGGACCGTACCAAGCGACCATGCCGTATGCGGGGATCGCCATCGCGAACAAGGCGAGAACAATCATGATTGGAATCTGAATTATGAGGTTGGAAAGCAAATACGCGTACGGCGACAACAACCCATTCTTCACTTCACGTTTGATCGCGAAGAATTCTTCGTTGTACACGTACGTTGCGACGACGCCGAGAGACGACGGCACGCCAAGAAACCAGAGGACGAGCCACATGCGAGCGAAAACTTGCTCTTGCGATCGGGCGCGAGACTCGATGTAAATGACACCGAAGAAGATGCACGCGAATAAGAACATCACCATACGTCCAACGTACATGGACGGATCGCGATACGTGATTATCCAGTGACGGCGCACGAGCGTCATCGTCTGCGCGAAAAGATTCGTGCCCTTGCCCGAGACGTCCTCGAGTGGGCCGGTGTGGTCGCATCCGCTGTCGTTCGGCGTATACTGATCTAAAATCTCATCCACTTGCTTGGGATCGCTAAACTCCGAGTTCACGACGTTAAGCATGTGCTCAGCGATGGCGTCTCCCGGCGAAACTGGGTGGCCGATGTTCGCAAAGTACGACTCCGTCTTGCTCGCCGGCCCGAGGTAAGCCACGCGTCCCTTACTTAAGAGCATAATTCGATCGAAACCATGAAACACCGCGCTCGACGGTTGGTGAATGGTGCAGCAAATGGCAATGTTTGCCGCTTGCGCGAGCTCCTTTAAGAAGGCCATGATCGAAGCCGCCGCCGCGGCGTCCAAGCCCGACGTCGGTTCGTCGAGGAACAACACCGACGGCGAGCTCACGAGGGCGATGGCGAGCGACAAGCGGCGCTTCTGACCACCAGACAGGCCTTTCAAGAACTGATTACCGCACTTCGTATGTCTCGAAGACGCCAAACCGACCGTGTTGATGATGGCGTCCACGCGTTGCTTCTTCTCTTCCGCGGAAGATTTCAACAATAAATCAGCCGCAAACGTCAGCGTTTCTTCGACGGTGAGAAACGCCCACAAACGATCGACTTGGGGCACGGTCGAGCAGTGCTTGGTGAAAAGCTCGGGGGTGATCGGAATGCCGTTCAATCGAACGTCTCCGGTGTACGTTCCGCCCTTACCCTCGAGCGTGAGAAGGTCGATGAGACACGTTTTCCCGGCGCCCGAGGGCCCCAAAATCGCCAGCACTTCTCCCGAACACACTTGACCGCTGATTCCATGCAAGATTTCCTTGCGCTTGTCGCCTTTTCCGACCTCGAAACGCACGTCGCGGAACGCGAGCGTGGTGTCTTTGCCTGCGTTGGGTTGAACGCGCGCGCTCAATCGTCAGTCAACCCGTCCATTCCTCACGCGGCATCCAGGGGTACGGACAAGGGCACCGAACGCGATCGAACGCTGTTTCTTCGTCCCGCACCTTTCTCTTGCAAGTCGAGCAGGCTCGGCGCCTTCTTCATCGGCTTCCCTACTTCGACGTCCATGGTGTGTGCGCGCGCGGGTGTGGTCACGGCGCGCGCGTCGCGATCTCACGCGCGGCGCCGTCCAGGTCTGGACGCGAGGAGGTGCCGTCTTCGCGCCGACTTTTGCGATGCGAGCGTTTTGATTGGTTGGCTTCGGGAGCGGGTGCAAATGTCTGTTCTGTTTTACATCGGTTCGTTCGCTCATTCGTTTCTATGCGGCGGCGACGCCCCACGCTGTTTTGAGGTACTTGACTATCCCTCCAACGTACGCGGTTTTCGTCTCGTCCTGCCAAGACTTTGGCAGTCGAGCGCACAACGAATGTTCAAATTTCTCGAGACGAGTCGTGCCGTCGCGCCAATGCTCGGTGAGAGACACCGGCGTGGCGTTCAAGTCAATCGCCGCGAGCGGCTCGCTGTCGCCGACGCCAGCGTGCGGCGTGGTTCTGAATCTATCTGCGAGGCCTTTGAGTTCGCGCAACACATCAGGGGAAACGTCTTCGCATCCGGCGTGTTCGACTTTCAGTTCGTACGGCTCGGGTTCGCCGCCGAAATCGACGCAGTGAAACATCCGAACGTCGCTCTTCTGTGAGTCGTTTCGTACGTCGTAAGGACCGACGATGGCACCCACGAAGGGTGCGATCGTTTGCGACTCACCATCGGAGCGCGCAAACATCTTTTGATATTCAAATTGGTTTTGAATGTCGCGAATCGACGGCTGCGTCGCGAACACGGGATGAGAATGATACCAACCGACGATACCTTCACCTTTGGCCGTCAATGTCTCGACGATTGCCGGCACACTCTCTGGATCGAGCTCGACTTCGACGCCGGCGTGTTCCTGGACGAGCTGTCGAGCAGGAAGCGCTCGCGTAATGCGCAACGTCTTCGCGTCGTCGTCGTACACGCCTCCGAGAAATCCGATGATTTCGTCCGAGCACAAATGCGCGTGGAAATCCATCACCAACTCCGCGCCGGAAGTCACCGTGACTTTGAATGGCTGCGTCCGTCGTTTGTTGTACGCTTCGCACGTCACCATTTGTAAGTCGCCCTGTCCGTCGAAGCTCTCGCCAATGTTGATGTTTTTAGACGCGTTTCGGCTTTCACGCTTTTCGCGCGCGGGAACGACGATGCGTTTGACCGCCGCATGGTACCCACGCTCGTCGTCCGTGATCTTTTTCCGTTTCTTCGGCGTCGGCGTCGGCTTCGGCTCGCGCTTCGCCCGCGGCTTGGGTTCGGGCTTGGGTTCGGGAGGGAGTCGCCGCTTGATATCGCCCAACTTTACCCCGGCGTATTTCACCCAATCCCACCCGTTGTCCACCTTTCGCTCTGGGTTCTTCTCCCGCACGACTGCTAAACGGAACTCGCTCACGGTGTTAAAGACGAGCGTTTCAACGTCCGCCGCGTCGACGGCGGTTTCCTCGCCACCTTCCTCATCCTTCACCGGCGCGGGATCGACGATCTTCCTCGCTCGCCTCCAGACGATCGTTCCGTCTTCTTTCAAATCAGCTAATGTCTCTTCCTTGCGCAGCGTCGTCGACAACACGTTTTCGCCAGCCGCGACGAGGCCGAGCTCGAGCATGCGCCGCATGATTACTCGACCATCTCGCGTCCCTCGCGCGCGAGGCGCGGTCGCTCGATTCGCCGCGCCTTCGTTCGCGCCGTCATCGTCATCGCCCTCGTCCTCGCCCTCACCGTCCGTCGTCGTCGTCGTCGTCGTCGTCGTCTTCACCGCGCGTTTCTTTGATTTCGCAGCGGCTCGTCCAAAACGTGCATCGTCGTCGCTCGCGTCGCTCTCGTCGCTCTCGTCGTCGTCGTACGCCGCGCGTCGACGCGAGCCCGCGTACTCTTCCTCTTGCGCCTGCAGCGCCAGCGCGTAGGCGAGGTCGTCGTCCATGACGCGCGCGACGCGGTGCCGACGATCGCGCGGCGGTCCGTCGTCCGGCGATTTCAGATTTCAAACGTCCGACCGGGCGGATTCACGATTCGACGCACGAAGGGTCTAGGGTTTAGTCGAGCGCGCGAACGGCCGCCCGCGCGCGTCGTCGTCGGGCGGCGCCCACTCGAACGCGCGTCGACGCGCGTCGATCGCGACGTCGATCGCGTCGAGCGCGCGCGAGACGAGCGCGACCGTCGTCGTCGACGCGCGCGCGAGCGACGCGCGCGCGAGGGGCGTCGACGACGACGAGGCGCGTCGACGCGTCGACGCCGCCGCCACCGCGGACCGCGCGCGCCATGTCGACGAAACGAACGAAACGCGAGGCGCTGGGGAAAGAGATCGCGGACGACGCGCTGGCGAAACCTCGGTCGAAGCGCAAGCAAACGAAGGCGCGCGCGCGGACGGCGGACGAGGAGGATTACCTCCCGGACGCGCTGTCGACGAAGATTTTGAGAGAGGCGAAGGAGCTGCGAGAGGAAGTCGAGGCGGCGACGTCGAGCGAGGAAGAGGGCGCGGACGATGAGGGGCGAGAGAATCGACGAAGGAAGAGCGGCGAACATCGCGTCAAGCTCGGACGAACGCTCGACGCGAAGAGTGCGACTTTGATCGATGACTCGTACGGAAGCGGCGAAGACGACGGCGAGGACGAGGCGATGGGCGACGAGGACGCGCCGAGTCGACGCGGTGGGGCTTTCGACGAGGACGACGATGATGAGGGGTACATCAACGAAGCCGACGGACAGTACGAGGAGGTGGAAATCAGCGCCGAGGAAGCGGCGGCGTTGGAAGCGTTCATGGCGCCCAAGCTCGGCAAAGACAAAACGCTCGCGGATATGATTATGGAAAAGATTCAAGAGCACGAGAGCGCTGGTGGGTCTACGGCGCGAGACGAGGAAGGTGAGATGATTCCAGAAGGGTTGGATTCTCGTGTGATTGAGATTTATAGACAAGTCGGCGAGCTTTTGACGAGGTACACCACGGGCAAGGTGCCAAAGGCGTTCAAAATCATCCCCGCGCTCTCCAACTGGGAAGAAGTTTTGTACTTGACCAATCCCGATAGATGGAGTCCGCACGCGATGTATGCGGCGACGCGTCTGTTTGCGTCGAACCTGAATGTGACGATGGCCCAGCGCTTCTTTAATTTGGTGCTCCTACCGCGCGTACGCCAGGACATCGCAGACAATCGAAGGTTACACTTTGCGCTCTTCATGGCGCTCAAGAAGGCGACCTTCAAGCCCGCGGCATTTTTCAAGGGTATGTTGTTGCCTTTGTGCCAGAGCAAAACGTGCTCGCTGCGAGAGGCGGTCATTTTTAGCGCCGTTTTGTCGCGATGTTCGGTACCAGCGTTGCACTCCGCCGCCGTATTGATGAAGCTATCCACGTTTGAGTACGCCGGAACGACATCCTTCTTCATGCGCGTATTGCTCGACAAGAAGTATGCGCTGCCGTTTAGTGTTGTGGACGCTCTGGTTGATCACTTTTTGCGCTTTTCGACTGAGGAGCGCGAACTTCCGGTGGTTTGGCATCAAACGTTGTTGACTTTCGTGCAACGCTACAAGGCGGTCATCGACAAGGAAAGCAAAAAGTTGCTCTTCAAGCTCGTGACGATCAAAAGTCACTACTTGATCACGCCCGAAATTCGTCGCGAGCTCGCACACGGTAAGTCTCGAGGGGAGGCGGACAACATGGACGCCGACGTCGGCGTTGGAGCTTTTAGCAAAGCCGTCAAAGCCAAGGCGCTCGAGGAGAACGTGCGCGATATGCCCGCGATCCCGATGCTCGCCGACGATCAATATTAGACTAGGAACACGCGAGTGTAAAAGTGCAAACTGATGAAAGAATCGCCGTTCACTCCTTATTAAAACGTTCGACGCTACAGGTACACAATATTAAGTTGCCAACACTCCTCTCAAGCCATGGTGACTTTCGTCGCGCCCATGAATCGCTCGCGCGCGGCTTCGAAAGCACCCGCCGCAGCCTTGAGCGGGTTCTTGCGCAACGCGTGCTTGCTCTTGCCCAAGCGCGCGAACGCGGTGGAGATCGGGTTCGCGTTGCGGAAGCTAAGGGACATCGCGGCCGGTCCAGCGCGACGGGATCGAGAGCTCGGTTGTTCGTCCTCGTCTTCATCCTCGTCGTCTTCATCCTCGTACTCATCGTAGTCTTCGTCCACGGTACGAAGCGTCGCCGGTGCCTCGGTCAAGAACTTGAGCTCTTGCAACTTTTGGTCATTCTCACCCTCCGGGACGTCGATGTTGTAGTATCTCCAAGCGCGCTCCCAAAGTTGGTTGAATCGCTGCATTTGCGCGAAAACCTTCGGTTGCGTTTGCTCGAGATCGGCCGGAGGCTCGAACTGCTCGCCCTTGTACCCGGGCATTTGCCACTCGGTGCCGCGATCGTACACCACCGGGTGGTGACTCTCCGCCGTATCCGGGTTCGAGATGTTCTCCAACACCACGACTTCGCCATCGGGCTTACCCGTGAACAAACGCGCGCGCGTCGCCACTTCCATCGCGTGCATCATTGCTCTGTTTTGCTCATCCTCCCCACAACGTCCCGTGTATTCGCCGAGATATTGGTCATCCTTCCACTCGCCCACCTCGACCGCGCCCGAACCGTAGAGCTTCACCCCGCACCCGTTCTGGGAGTTATTCTGCCAATGTCCGTAATACGTGGAGTCATCCAAACCCCACGTGTACACTCCGTAGCCGTGCATCATACCTTCGGAGTATTGTCCTTCGTATCGGTCGCCGTCGACGTACTGAAACACGCCCAACTTTTCACACTGCCCGTAGTTACTCACGAGGCCTTCGTAACTGCGTCGAAAGACACGCGCAAGCGATGGTTAAAATGTCAGTCGTACGTTTCGTGCGAGATTTCGCGCGCCATCGACGTCGCGCGCGGCGATTTCGCGCTACAATCGCGAACAATCGCCTCGAGGGTTTCCGCGCGCGCGAGCGAACGAGTTCGCGCCGCGTTCGCGTCGATGCGACGTACGTGGCGCCATCTGAGAACACGATCGCATCCCAGGTATATTTCTTCTGAAATTCTCGCGGGATGTTGGACCCCATGACGTCGCGCGCGAAGGTTCGAGAGGCGATGAGTGACGACGGCCAGAGGCGAGGGTTTGAACAGCCAGAGTGGGCGCGCGAGACAGAGCGCGCGGGAGCGGCGGGATCGAGCTATGACTACGGTGATATACAACACACACGGACTAACGGTGCGCAAAATAAGATGATGCTATGTCGCTACGCGCGCGCGTGCTCGCGAGAGATGATTTCGTCGCCCGGGTCGTCAGGGTGGCGCGGCTTGAAGAAATCGTACACGCGCTTACTCTTCACCTCGCCGAATCTATTCTTCCCACCGACGATGTCTTTGAGCATGTTTTCTTTATCCGCGATCGACATGCGCAGATCTTCGTAGGCCGACATGAGAGCGGCCATGGATTTGTACTCGCGAACGATGCTGCGCGCGTGCGGGGCGGTGACGCCAGATATGCGCTGCAGCGCTCTGAGGAAGAAATCTTGCGAGGTTGGCTTTTTACTTTTTCCCGATGTTCCATCCATGTAATCGTGTGATTTATCGAGAAGAAAGTCTTTCGATAGCGGTGGCTCGTGACGACGCCGGGCGATGGCGTCGTGGATCATGACGACGTGCTCGACGCACTCGGCCATTCCCGGAAGCGCGACGAGGACTACGTCGGCGTATTGCACCACTATCTGTGCGACGCACATGTCGTACTCATCTCGCGACCAACCGGCGTTTGGATTATCATAGTCGCACCCGCGGCGCTCTTTGGAGGTGCAGAACTTATCCGGTGATTCGACGATGATGCAAAGTTTATGTTCGCCGCCGCCGGTTTCTCGCTCAAACGTCTCCACCATCTTTCGCAAGCCCGCGGAATCGTTTTCGATGAGCTTTAAAAACGCGTCCCCACTCAGCAACACGGCGGTATATCGCGCGCTGTGCGCACCGACGTCGTCTGAGCGCACTGGAACGTCCGACACGGCGTGATACGTCCACGTAACGCTCCGCTCGAGAGGCAAATTTTCATACTCGTACAAAATTTGCTTATCTCCAGCCTTGTGCCGGTTGTTGTCGAACCGCACGACGAGCGAGCGCCCGTACGCCGAATCATTTTTGAAGCTCTTCGCGTCCAACGCGCACGTCACCTGACTGTACAATTGTTTCCTGCTATCCGGTTCCGGAAACGCCTTCGATTTCGTCGCGTCGGCGTTTCGATTCGAGCGCGACGGCGCGTTTCGCACCACCGTCGTCGCCGCGTCGAGTCGCGCGTCGTCGCGCGCACCGCACGCCTCATCATCCACGCGTCGTCGAACGCGACGCGCCTCCACGTGCGTCGTCGTCGCGTCGATCACGCGTCGTTCCGCGCGTTTCGCCGCGACGTCCTCCTCCCTCTCCGCCGCGCCGTCGTCGCCGTCGCCGTCGCCGTCGTCGTCGTCGTCGTCGTCGTCGTCCAACAGATCGATCACCTCGATCGCCGCGCGCGCGCGCGCGTCGCGCTCGACGAGCGTCTCTTGCGTCGATCGCAGCGCCGGTGCGAATTCGTCCTCGACGTCTTCGAACGCGTCGTCGTCGTCGGACGTCGTCGCGTCGCGCGTCGCGCTCGGCGCGCGCGCGATCGATTCGCGCGCCGTCAGAGACGGACTCAGAAGCCACGCGCGCGCGCTTCGAAGCATCGCGCGCGCGCGCGCGCGCGAGCGAGCGAGTGGGGAGTCTCGACCCGCCAACGTCTCGACCGCTCGACCGCGCGTTCGCGATCGAGGCGCCATTCCTCCGCGCGTCGCTTTCAACGCGCGCGCGTCGATCGCCGCGGCGACGACGAGGACGACCGTCATCGCTCTCGTCGTCGTCGCCGCGATCGACGCGTCGCGCGCTCGGATCGCCTCGACCGTCCGTCGTCGTCGTCGTCGTCGTCGATCGCGTGCCCGGTTTGCGCGTGCCTCGAATCGCGATCCGCGTCGCGGTCGAGCGCGCGATGGAGACCGTGAAACTCGACGTCGCGACGCGCGCGTGGAACGTCGACGGGAGCGCCGGCGCGCGCGCGGCGAGCGGGCTGTCGTGGATCGCGGAGGCAGAGCGCGTCACGGGACGACGACGGGGACGGTGCGCGTACGACGGATGCGACGAGGACGCGGAGCACGGCGGACACGTCTGGATCGCGGGCGTGTCGACGCGAGGCGCCGACGCGAAGTGCGCGTTGGTGCCGATATGCGCGAATTGTAATTGGCCGGGCAATACGCGACGGATGCAGAACGGGGGGTCGTATTTGCGCGCGGGCGTGGTGGCGACGGCGGTGGAGATGACTCCGGAGATGCTGAACGCGCGGCGACGGTTCGCGCGGGACGAAGGAGACGAGGACGACGGCGAGGACGAGGAAGACGGCGAGGACGAGGGAGACGTGAGGGTGTGTGTTTCGTGCGGCACAGACATCTCGGGTAGGCCGGCGAACCACACGGTGTGTCTCGCGTGTTTTCGACGCGGATCGCTGAGCGGCGATGGTCGTTCGGATGCCCGTCCTTGTGTTTCGTGCGGCACAGACATCTCGGGTAGGCCGGCGAACCACACGGTGTGTCTCGCGTGTTTTCGACGCGGATCGTACGACAGCGAGTACGACAGCGAGTACGACAGCGAGTACGACAGCGAGTACGACAGCGAGTACGACGACACAGCTAACTGGCTACGTAGATCGGGATGGATGTAAATAACGCAACGGAATAATCGTTTCACGCGCGTCTCTTCGTTCTCTTTGCGGTGTTCGATTTACAACGTCTCGCGCGCGCGCGGCGGGCCGAGACGACGAGTAAGCTAACGTAAGCGTTCGAGCGCCCGGGCGGTCGTGGACTTCTTACTCGGCGACGCGTTTTCGTCGGCTAAATCGAGCTTGCGTCGGGCGCCGCGCTTGCCACCTTCGTAACCGCCGCGCGAGCCCCATTCAACTTTACCGGCGTGATCTTCGTCGTCGTCCAGAACCGATCGCGCCACGCTACCGACGATGTTTGTCATCGTGCCCGGGGACATCATGAGCGACGTCGGCGCGCTGGGTGAGGCGAAACCGGCGGCGCCCACGAGCGGCGACTCGGCTTGACTCGCCTTGAACGGCGAACTAAATCCTAAAGCCTCCGCCGCCGCGTTGACGACGCGGCCGACTATACCGATCGGCGGTGATGCCGGTACATCGGGTTCGACCACCTTGCGACGCTTCGCGGGCGACCTTGGACTCGTGGACGCGCGCTTCGGCGACTTTTTTGGCGACTTTTTCGGCGGCGACGTCTGCATTTGACTCGCCGTTTGCGTCGGCATGATTTCCTCGTCATCGTCGTCGTCGTCGTCGTCGAAAACAATCGTCGGTTTCTTCGTTTTACGCTCCAGCGCGAGTTTCTTCGCGTTAGGGCTCGCGAGCAGCAACGGTTTCACCCCCGGCGCCGGCACGTTTGAAAATTCGCCTTCCTGCGTCGCCTTTGCCGTCGCCGCCATCACCAACTCATCCTCATCTTCGCTTTCGCTCTCCATCTCCAACGCGCGCTGATTTGCCATGTACTTCCCACGTCCAGGCGAGCTCGTCGTCGCGCGCATCGTTCGACTCGCGTTCGCCGCGCCGCCGTCTCGTCGCGGCGAACGCGCCTGCGATTCGCCGCCGCCGTAATCCTCGGGCGTGTCATCGATCGGTGCGATTTTCTGCATCGCGAGCGCACGGCGTCAGTCATCGCTGTCATTTCTCCGAGTCGCATCGCCCGACGCGTTCGCGCGCGCATCGCCGCGCGCGCACGCGCACGCACCGCATCGACGTTTGAAAACCATCCTGGAATGCGCGCCAACGCGCTTTTTTGGTCGCTCGGCACGACGGCGTCGACGGCGAATTGCGCGCGATCGAACGCGGGGGCGTCGCCTCGCGAGAGCGTCTTCAAGGTTGACATCGCGCGCGCGCGACGACGACGGCGTCGGAACGTGCGGTTCGTGGATGCGGTGGCTTTGGTTCAAGTTTTCTTCTCGTTTTTTGAAAACGAAACTTCTACTACGCGAGACGATTGGTGTCCTACAGAAATTGTATCGAGCGGCAGCTTAAGGTGTCGATGTCGACCAAGACGGCGATGCCGGTGGATGAGAATTTCGGCACGGCGACGACGAGGGTGTCGGCGACTCCGGCGGCTGGGTCGTGGGAAACGCGCTCGTAGCCGAACGCGTCTTGACATCCCGCAAAGTACACTCGCGGGGTGCGTTCGATGACGAACGGATCGCGGTCTTTGAAAGGGTAACACGCCAACGTATCGGGGGCGCCCGGGGCGATGTGTTGCCATCGCAAGGTTTGAGTCAACGCGGCGACGGGACGTTTGGCGGCGGCGGCGCCGACAAAGGCGCTGGAGACGTCGTCGGCGTCGATGGTGCTAAATTTCATCACGTCTTCGACGTTTTGCCCAGACGTGCCCAGGAAAGAGGTCTGATCGACCGTCAAATCGTGCGGATTCGTCACTAAACACATCGTCTTTTCGTACTTTGACGCCTCGGGAAAGTACACCGGGTGCAGCGGTTGCTGCGGCATCGCCTTGTTCGTCGGGTCCGTCTTCCCGCTCATCACGTCCACGGGCACCGCGCTCGCGAGCTCGGCGAGCATGATGTCGAGTTCTTTGAGCGCTTCACTCGTCGCCGCCGAAGGTTCTTCCGAGCTCGTCTTTAAATCCATCGTCCCACCGGCGATGATGACGCGACAAATCTTCGCCGCGTCCGAGTCGCTCGGCGATTCGTCGCCGTAGGCGATCGACGCCCCGGTGACGTAATCGACAAACATTTGATTGCGCGCCGACGCCGCGGCATCGTTGCCACCGATCTCAAATCCAGAGACCAAACACACGTATTTGGTCGCCGTCGATGCCTCGGACTTTGATTTCTTCGCCTCGCCCGTCGTCGGCGGCGCGTACGCCACGACGTCGTCGACGAGGAAATCTCCCTTCACCGCCTTCCCCTTCACCGCGCACACCACCCCGGTGACGAATTTCCCCGCGTCCACGCCCAGCAGTTTCACTCGCGCGCCCTCGTCCTCGAACTCTAGTCCATCGTCCTCGCGCGTGTACGTCGCCCGCTCCTCGCGCGTCGTCGCCGCCGCGCCCTCCGCCTCCTCGCCGTATCCCTTGACGTACTCGTCGAGTATGATTGGTTTATCCTTCATATCCTTATAAATCGTCCCCACGATGACGCACGCCTCGTCCTCGCACAGCTCCAGCACCGCGCGCGTCGGCATCGTCGGCCATCGCGCGCGCGCCGCCTCGCGCGCGCGCGGTTTCAGCGCCTGCAGCCGGTTAAAGTACAACTGAAAGTACTGCCCGTGCATCTTGTTCGCCAACGAGAATCGCGCGTCGTCGATCGCGCACGTCGCCGACGCGCGCGTCGCGCCGTCGCCCGCCATCGTCGAATCGGCGCGTCGTCCGGAGCGCGTCGCGCGTCGTCGAGTGCCGATTCGACGCCGACGTCCGGCGCGCGCGATGTTCTCAATGTGTAAAAATTTGAAATCGACGGTTCGCGACTCGTCCCTAAAGTCCCTCTCGGGACGCCCATCGATTGCCGCGCGTCGCGAATCCGCGCGGCGAGCGACGGACGACAGACGACGACGCGCGCGATGGGCGCCGACGACGACGCGACGCACGCGCACGCCGCGGGCGGGAACAGGGACCACGACGACGCCCCGGACGAGGCCGCGGAGCGCTTGGTGAGCGAGGAGTACAAGATTTGGAAGAAGAACACCCCGTTCCTGTACGATCTCGTCGTGACGCACGCGCTCGAGTGGCCGTCGCTCACGGTGCAGTGGCTGCCGGATCGAGTGGAACATCCCGATAAGGATTACGCGTCGCAAAAGCTCATCTTAGGGACGCACACGAGCGAACATGAACAAAACTATCTCATGATTGCCGAGGCGCAGCTGCCGCTGGAGAGCGCGGAGGTGGACGGGCGAGAGTACGACGACGAGAGCGGTGAGGCCGGGGGATTCGGGAGCGGTGGTGCCAAGGTGAAGGTGGTGCAACACATTAATCACGATGGGGAGGTGAATCGCGCGCGATACATGCCGCAGAACTCCTTCGTGTTGGCGACGAAGACGGTGAGCGCCGACGTGTACGTCTTCGATTACACCAAACACCCGAGCAAGGCGGACGCGGACAGTGGATGCCAACCGAACATTCGATTGAAGGGACATCTCACCGAAGGTTACGGGCTGAGCTGGTCGCCGTTTAAGAGCGGGCACTTGCTGAGCGGGAGCGACGACGCGCAGATTTGCTTGTGGGACGTCACCGGGGGCGACGGCGCGAGAGAGCTCGACGCGCAGACGATTTACAAAGGGCATCTCAGCGTGGTCGAGGACGTGGCGTGGCACGCCAAGCACGAGCACATGTTCGGGTCCGTGGGTGACGATAAGCACTTGATTCTGTGGGATACACGCGCTGTGCCGGCGAGCGCGGCGGTGCTCGACATCGAGGCGCACGACGCCGAGGTGAACTGCTTGTCCTTCAACCCGTACAACGAAACGTTGCTCGCGACCGGGAGCGCGGACAAGACGGTGAATCTGTTCGATATCCGTAACACTAAGAAACCTTTGCACACGTTCGAGCACCACACCGAGGAGGTTTTCCAAATCGGCTGGTCGCCGAAGAGCGAGACTGTGCTCGCGTCGTGCGGCGCCGACAGACGCATGATGATTTGGGATTTGAGTAAGATTGGCGACGAACAGAGCCCCGAAGACGCCGAGGATGGTCCTCCGGAGCTTTTGTTCATTCACGGTGGTCACACGTCCAAGATCAGTGACTTTAGCTGGAATCAAAACGACGACTGGGTCATCGCGAGCGTCGCCGAGGATAACATTTTACAAATTTGGCAACCCAACGCCAACTGCGTCAACGCGGGCGGCGACGATGATATGGAGTAAAACAATGCTGATGATAATACAAATGAATCGAACGATTAACACCGCGCCCAGCACCGATTACACTCGCCCAAGCACGCCTTACCTTCGCCCGCGCAATCCAAGTTGTTGCCGAGCGCTTGGGGCACGCGCACGACGTACTTGACGAAATTCCTCGTATCGCGCTTCATGAAGTAATTCTTCTCGATGTGTTCCGTCGCCGCCGTCAACTGCTCGACGTCGCACGCTAAAATTTCTGGTTGTTTCTTCACAATCTTCGCCAAATCACACTCCGACGCTCTCGTCGTCACGCCGATCGATTCCAAAAACGCCACGCGCGCCGTCACATCCGCCGCCGTCGGCACCTCTCGCACCTTGGTGTTTCGCCAGTATCCTTGCCCGCGCCACCCGAACGCCTTTTCCATCATCGCGTCCACGTCGTCATCGTTCGTTTCGTCGCCGTTCGCTCCCACGGCGTCGCGCACGACCGCGCGCGCGTCGTTCCAGAGCTTTCGCGCGTCGTCATCCATCGTCGACGTCGCGCGCGCGTCGACGTCGACGTCGGCGTCGTTCGTCGTCGACGCGCGGACGCGCGCGCGACGTCGGCGCGCGCACCGCGTCGTCGCGCGCGTCATCGTCGGCGTCGTCGCGCGCGGCGCGCGCGGCGTCGGCATCGTCGTCGGCATCGCGGCGACGCGTCGCGAGATGGAGAGGTGTCGGCGTCTCGTCTCGGCGCGGCGTGTTTCATTCTTCGGTCTTCTTACAAGCGCCCGCGTAGGACGGCGCGACAAGTGTGGGTGGATAAATGTGTGAACGATCGAATGAAAGAACGTAAGGGCGTGGAAGGCGCCGGGCGCCGCGGCGGACGCCGTCATAAATTCTCGGCGTTGGTACAAAAAGACGTCGTTTAGGCTTCGGCGATCATCTTGCGAATCGCGTCCGTCGTCGCCTGGGTTAAGGTGGTGTTCTTCTTCTCAGCGTACGCTTGAAGCGCCTCGAACGCATCGCGCTCGATCATGACGCGCGGCAAACGCCCGACGGTCTCGACGGCGGCGGCGGTCGGCGCGGCGGCGGCGGCGGCGGCGACGGGGGCGGCGCTCGGAACGTACGAGTCGCAAAACGCGCGAAGCGCGTCGAACCCGACGCGATTGATAAAGTTGCCGAAGAACTCACCCGCATTGCGCTGCTGCGCCCACATGGCAAAGATGGGCTCAAAGAACGTTTCGATGTCATCCACCTTGACGCGCTCGGCGTACGCGCTCGACACGCCCGTCATCGCGCGCGTGCCTCCGAGCCAAATTTGGTAGCTCGCCGGACCGTCGCCGACGAAACCGAGCTCAGCCATGTACGGACGCGCGCAACCGTTGGGGCAACCAGTCATACGAATGACTAAGTCGTCCGACATCGCCAAGCCAACCTTGGTCATGGTCGTGCGCAAACGCGCGTTAATCTCCGGCAAACCGCGCTCGGCTTCGGTGATGGCGAGACCGCACAAAGGTAACGCCGGGCACGCCATGGAGAGACGTTCGAGAGCGTCGACTTCGGACGCGTCTTTCACGCCCGCGGCTTGCAAAGTGGCCATGATATCCGCCTTCCACGCCGGATCGACGTCGGTGAGCAACATATCTTGCTGAGCGGTGAGACGAACCGGAAGTTCGTATCGCTCGATGACGTTGCGCAAAGCCTTCTTCATTTCGCCACGAAGACGACCGTTTTGGACGTGCACACCGTACCAAAGCTTACCGTCGCCTTGTTCGTTCCATCCCAAGTACGTAGGGAATTCGAACGGCGCCAACTCAACGCCGGCTTCAAACTTCTTGCCGTAGTATTGCTCCGTCACCGTCTTGAATCGCTCCATGCCCCAGCTCTCGACCAAGTACTTCAATCTACTCTGCTTGCGATCATCGCGGCGACCGTAGTCACGCTGCGTGCACGTGATGGCCTTGACCGCGTACAAGATGTCGCGCGGTCCGCAGAAACCGAGAAGGGTGGCTGCCCGCGGGAACGTGGCGTCGTTGCGGTGCGAGCGCCCCATGCCACCGCCGACGTAAACGTTGTACCCGACGTGCTTGCCGTCGCGCATGACGACGACGATGCCGATATCGTTCGTCAAGACGTCGATGTGGTTATCGCCCTCCACGGTGACGCCAATCTTAAACTTACGCGGCAAGAATAACGAACCGTAAATGGGTTCGGGCGAACCCTCAAAGTTGGTGCCGTGGCGGTTTTCCATGCGCGCCGCCGTCACTTCGGGCTTTTCAGCCGTCATGATTTGCTCGCCGTCGAGCCAGACGTCGTAATACGCCCCGCTTTGCGGCGCCAACAAGTCGGCGATATCTTTGGCCAGTTCTTGCGCGATATCATACTCCGGTTTGTTGGCGTACGGCGCCGGAGACGCGGTGACGTTGCGATTGATGTCTCCGCACGCCCCCAACGTTGAACCCATGTTACGAATCACCGTCGCGAACGTTTCCTTCAGGTCGCTCTTCAAGATTCCGTGCAATTGATACGTTTGTCGCGTCGTCAATCGCAGCGTTCCGTTCCCGTGCGTGTTCGCCAAGTCATCCATGGTCAGGTACAACTTGTTCGGCACCTTGCCCGCGGGCTGCTTCGTGCGCATCATGAATTGATAAAACTTCCCCTCCCCGAACGCTCGCTTCTCTCGATCGTCCTGTTGATACCCGCCGTGAAACTTATACAACTGCGCCGCGTCCTCGGAGATGCTCGACGCCGTCGTCGCCAACTCCTCGATCAGCGGGTGTCGCAGGTAGTCGCTGTTTTCCTTGATGATTTCAACCTTGCTTCGCTTCGCCGGTTCCTTCTGCGCGCCCGAGCTCGGCGTCGCGACGTTCGTCACGACGCACCGTCGGTTCTTCGCGCGCTTCACCGTCGTCCCCGCGCGCGTCACCGCGCGGTGCGCTCGCGTCGCCGGCGTCGGCACCGCGCGCGCCATGGTCGATCGCTCGGCGCCGATTTTCATTCGCGACGTCGCGATTCGCGTCGCGTTCGCGCGTCGGCGCGCGCGAGGTCTTCGACGGCGTCGACCGGTCGAGCGTTCGCGACGTTCGCGTCGCGTCGCGTCGCGTTCGCGTCGCGCGTCGATGTGCGTCGACGTTCCCCCAGAA
>Ga0181597_10001655_pt1 | contig 24798 bp, 17 predicted proteins | sample 041ome_5_FD_148647 | JGI IMG/M metagenome (GOLD analysis project Ga0181597, IMG submission 148647) | Coastal salt marsh microbial communities from the Groves Creek Marsh, Skidaway Island, Georgia - 041403US metaG (spades assembly) | ecosystem: Environmental > Aquatic > Marine > Intertidal zone...
GACTGCGGAGAGCTCTTTATTCCGCAAGCTTTCTCACACAAGTGTGTTCTTTGCCATTTCGAGCCATGAGATCTATCCAGTATGGGCCCTTTGCTTTCCATGTCGAAACGACAGTTCTGCAGGTAGATCCCCAAAACCGTCCCCGCCACCGCGCCGCGACGAGAATTATTACCCGACGGTTTAGGGACGAAATTTACGCGACGATATCAACAGTAGCTTAGCGTGTACCAAGATGAAATTAAAAAAGAATTTACGCCTCACCGTAAAGCTTCGCGAACGCCTCCTTCAGCGCGTCCACGCGCAAACCCGGTTCCGACACTTTGCTCGCTGCGTCGTTTGCGACTCGAGCGATGTCGCTCGCCGACGATTCAAGCCGCGTGAAGTCGTAACCGTTCTTCCTTGCCGCTTTAACGAACGTGGCCACGGCGGAAGTTTTGATCTTCTCCACTTCCGCGTCTTCCTTCGCCGGCGGGCCGGGTTTCGAGACTGGCGTCGGAGGTTGCGCCGCGACGACGTCCTCTTCGGCGTCTTGTTCCATCGGCGTCGGATCGTCGGCGGCTTTCTCGTCTACCGCGCCGTTCTTGCGCTCCTCCTCTTCTCGAGCCTTTCTCTTCAGTTGTCTTGCCAGCGCTTCAGGGTCCTTGACGAAATCGGGATTTTGCCAAACCGGCGCACCCTTGGCGGCTTCGTCTCGTTTTCTCGTGGGTCTGTCTCTGTCGCTGCCGGAATCAGCCGCCGCCTCTGCCGGCGAAGCGTGCGCAGACGTCTTGCCCTCGCGCTCCTTTCGCGCCTGATCGATCTCGTTGCACCTCGTTACGAGCTGAGGATCGAGCGCTGATACCATTTGCGCTATGGTGTCCTCTAAAGCGTGGGCCTTGCTCAACATTTGCCTCCCGTCGTTTGACTCGGGGCGTTCGCCCCAATACTCGTGAGCGCTCTTCGTGATGAGATTGGCATCCTTGAGGAAGGCGTCAATCGTCGTGTACTTCTCACTATCTACTTTCCAAAGAAGTGTAGAGAGGTCCATGGGATCGGTGACGCGTTGCGAATACCCGGGCAACTCGTCGTCGTTAATCGGCGCCGCGAGCACGTTCCACGCCTTTTTGTACAAGAGCTTCGTCACCACGTCGCGCAAGAACATGCGCTGCTGACGGAGCAGGTGATTCTCCGCCGCGATGGCGGCTTGAGAAAGTTTTTGCGATCCGCGTTTGACGGCCTCTCGACCGCTGCCTTCAGTCGGGCGAGGGGCTCGAGTGAGAACTTCTCGTTTGAGCGCGGAAGCCGGTGCTCGGCCGTCGATGAGCTCGCCGCGGGAAGCCGCGACGTCTCGTCTCTGTGCAATATTGAAAGCCGCGTCACAAAGCGGGCGGTAGAATTTCGTCAACGATTCATCGTCGTACGTCGTTGGCATCGCGATGGGGTTCCAGCGAACGGACGCGAACGACGCGCGAAGACTCTCCTCGAGTTCATCGACGGTGGCGACGTCCGCCGTGGTGATCAACATCACCGGGAGATCCGCTGGGATGTCGCGAAGAAGCGTCGTCAACGCCGCGCGCAGCGTCGGCGTAGAACTCTCCCACCAAAGTCGAATTTCTGGGAGATACAAAATTGACGGCGCCGCGCGGCGAGCCTCCGTGATGGCAGTCACGAGAGCTTCCTCGGGCGAGCGTCCAGAGTCGCCGAGAAGTGATGGCATGCCGATCGCGTGGACGGGAAACTGCTCTAGCGCGTGTAAAAGCGCCGATGTGAGCTGATTGTAACCGCTAGTTTCTGCGCCGTGAATGCAAAGCGCCGTGCGCTGACAAGGTGGACGTCTCATAAATTCGAGCGCCGCGGTCGCCGCTGATTCGCTCGGCAGCGCACCAGCGGCCTCATCGCTCACCGCCGCTTGCGCGAGTATATCCTCGTCTTCTTCCTCGGCGACAGCATCCGTGATTTGACGGGCCCCGGAATTCACGCCCACAGCTTCTCCGTCGCCATCGAGAGTGATGAACGTCGCCGGCGGAAACGTCTTGCGAATGCTCTCCAAGCACGCCTCCAGTACGCCCTCGAGAAGCGGCTTTTGTAAAGGTGTAAGCGGCCTCGCGTGCGTGCGTGCGGCACGATGCGACGCGGGAACTATTGCCGCGAGCGCTGCTCTGAAATCTGCTCGACTCGGAATCACTTGCTTCGGGTCGATGCTCAACCGCTCGTCGGATTCGTAAATTTGCGGATATCTTCTGCGAAGGGCGTGAACCGCGGCTTCGGTGCACAAGGCTTTCAAATCGGCGCCGCAGTACCCAACGCACTTCGCCGCAAGGTCGTCGATGAGCGCTTCCGACGGACGCTGCTCCCACGCCTTGGTGTGAATACGTAAAATTTCACCGCGCGCCTTCACGCCGGGAAGCGGAAACGCCAGCTCGCGATCAAATCTCCCGGGACGACGTAACGCACCGTCGATGGAATCCACTCTATTCGTCGCGCCAAGAACGACAACACGACCTCGATTATCTAAGCCATCCATGAGCGCGAGTAAGGTCGCCACCAAAGAGTTGTGAATTTGATCAGTCTTGCTCGATCGCACGGGCGCCAAGCCGTCGAGTTCGTCGAAAAAAATTATTGCCGGCTGCCGCTTTTGTGCCTCTTCGAACAGAAGACGCAGCTGCCTCTCGGATTCGCCGACCCATTTTGACAAGACGTCAGCTCCCTTGCGCATAAAGAACGCGACTTCAGAGCCTGCGCGACTGCAAGACGCGGCGAGCGCTCGCGCGATGAGCGTCTTCCCCGTGCCCGGCGCGCCGTATAAGAGCACACCCCGCGGCGGACTCATTTTAAAGCGTGCGAAGACTTCTGGGTATAAGAGCGGTAAGAATACCATCTCTTTCAGCGCGTCGACGTACTTGTCCAGTCCACCGACCGAGGAGAAGGACAAAGTGGGGTCGACGGTGACTGGTGTAATTTCGGCGTCGACGTTTGGACCCGGCGCGGCACTGGATGGACCGGCGCCCGCGAGAGGATACGCGGGCGGTGCCTTAAACGCATCCATGGCGCCAGCACCGAGATTAAATTCGCCGTCGTCCGAATCTTCAGAATCATCGATCCACCTCCCCGACGTCTGTCGTCTCGAGCGCTCGCGCGACGACGTTTTGTCTCTGTCATCCTTCCACGTCGTACCGCGACGTTCGAACAATCCTGGACGCCCGGAATTCGAGCGATCTTTACCACTTTCGGGTCGTTGAGGCGCGAACCGTTCCGGCGGCGGACCACGCGTGCGTTTCGGGTACGTTTTGTTCGCGACGTCGCCGATGTCGTCGTCGTCCGTCTCTTCTTCGCCGTCTTCGAGCTCTTCCTCCTCGTCGTCATCGTTTCTCTGCTTGAATGTCGGCGAGAGTCTATTCACACGCTCTCTTGCGCGCGTACTCCTTCGCACCGGTTCGTCGTCGCTCTCGTCCTCGATGAAATCCTCCTCGTCCTCCTCCTCGAACTCGTCGTCGTCGTCGTCGTCTTGCTCGGCGACAAACTCGTCGTCGTCGTCGTCGTCCACGTATCTTTTCCGAGGCTTGTTCTCCTGACGACTCGATCGACGCTTCTCGCGCCGCACCATCGTCGTCCCGTACGTCGTCGTCGTCGTCGTCGTCGTCGCGCGTCGTCGACGTTTGAGCGGCTCTTCTTCCTCCTCGGATTCAAACTTCTCCTCGGCGTCAACCTCGGCGTCGTCGGCGCGGTGTTCGTCGTCCTCGCTCGACGCTTGCTCGCTTTCCGCGTACGATCGTCGCGCGCTTCGCGACGCCGCGCGAGGTCGCGTCATGCCTCGACGCGACCGCGACGTCGTCCGAGATGTGACGCGCGCGAGGCTGACGGATGGGACAGCTTCTCCGCTCTGTGTTCGATGAAAACTTTTCATCTCTTTTACGCGCCTGCGCTTTGTTTTTACATTTCTACGCGCCTACGCTCGCAACTTATAGAACAACATGAACGCCTGCGATGATTTCACCTCGTTTTCATCGGCCTCGCGCACGACAGCGTCGTCACACAGGAACCAGGCACCGTCTCGCCTCACGTACGCCACGTAATGTCCACCTTCGAGGACTCCGCTGTGTTGGACGACGCTGTACAACTCGTACGCGGCGTCGTGGTTGGTTTCCTTGCAATCATGCGCGTGATGAGGCGACATGTCCAGGTCGAACGGGAAGTCGACGTGAATGTCGTTCTTGCGCATCGACTTGAAGTCGCCCTCGAAGCGCTTGAAGTGAAAATTTAAGATTTTCGGAACGCGTTCAAAGCGGGTCTGCTTGCCGTGCGATTCGCTGACGACCGCGCACGCCGAGCACACTCGACGCGACGTGTTTTCGATCGTCTCCACGGCGGTGAAATTGCTCAAGCACTCCATCAGGCTCACTCGCGACGATTTCGTCGCCGGAGGCACGTCGAGCGAAACGCCCGTCGTCGCCTCGCGCGTCGTCGTCGAAGCGCCGCACGACGCACACGCGATATCTGATCGCAATACGCCCGCGAATGCGGTGTGAAAGACGCATTCACACGTCGCCGCGTCCTCCTTCGCGGCTTCGTTCTGCGATCGCTCGTATTCGTCCTCATCGTCGTCGCCGAACGCGGCTTCCAGCGAAAGCAGCGCCGCGAGACCCACGGCGCGTTTCTTGCGTGGTCGTATCGACCTCCCCAACACGTTCGCGTGCGCCACGGATAAAAAGCTGAGAAAGAATTCGTGCGCGTCCTGTTGCTGCTCCTTCGCCATCGATGGTTCGTTCACCCACCACGCGTACAACAACTCGCCCGCCACGAGCGCCGTCGAAGCCGTCGAAGGCGCGCTCGACGTCGCCACCCGCGCGTCGTCGTACGCCTTGCTCACGTACTCGTCGAACGCGCACGCCACGCAATCGTCTATCTCGCATCCCCCCGCGCGTCGCGTGTGGTTTTCGCGCAAGAAATATTCCACCACCGGTGCCGTCGAGACGAGCGTCTGCAATATGCTCGAGAGGAAGCACGTGTTCCCCATGTTGAGGCTGCCGCGCAGACCGACCGGGGCGCGCGTCGTCGCCGTCGTCGTCGCCGTCGTCGTCGTCGTCGTCGTCGTCGTCCCCGCGCGCTCGACGCTCGCGTCGTCCATCGCGAGGCCACCGCGCGTCTCGCGATGACGACGCACGCCGACGACGCCGACGACGGCGACGGACGCCGACCGGGGCGCGCGGCGATCGCGGGGATTTTTCAACCGACACCGACCGACCGTCCGGCGCGGCACAACGAGACGCGCGAAAACGTCGCGACGGACCGAGCGCGACGCAGACGGAGCGCGCGCGTCGTGTTCTTTCCTTCGCGGTCGAGCTCGAGGCGGACGCGGGAAGGAACCGACGAACGAAGGAAGGAATCGACGAACGAACGGTTTGTTAATTGAGTGATCGATCGTAATCATGGATGCATCGAAGGCGATCGACGCCGCGAAAAGAAAGGCGAATGAGGCGAAGAGCGCGGTGAAGAGTCGACTTTTTAGCCTGTGCGCGCCGTGTTTGTCTCTCGCGGGGATGGGGGACGACGCGGGGGGTGCCGGAGGGCAGGCGCGCCCGCGCGGCGAGAGAGACGTAGCGACGAGAGAGACGTCGTCGCGGGCGGACGCCGAGGGAGAAAAAGAAAGGCGAGAGGTCGATCAGGCGGCAAAGCAGCGAGAGAAGGAGGAAGCGGCGATGAAGAAAGAAGAAGAGCGCAAACAACGTGAAGCTCAACGTCTCGAGAACGAGGCTCGACGCGCAGCCGAGAGACAGGCGGAGCAGGACGAGGCCGCGGCCAAACGCGCAGAGGCTAACGCCAAGCGTAAGGCTGAAGAAGAGGCTCGCAAGCAGAAGAAGGCTGATGAAAAAGCTGCGATCGCCGCCAAGCGCGAGGCAACGAAGCGCATGGAGCAGGAACGTCGCGAGCGGGATCTCGCCGAATCTGAGCGCAAGCGACAAGAAGCCGCAGAGGCTCAAAAGGCTGGCGAGCAAGAACGCCAGCAGACGAAATCCGCTGAGCAGGCCGCCATGGCTGCGAAACGCGAGGCGACGAATCGCGCCGACAATGAACGCCGGAAGCAAGAACTCGCCGAATCTGAGCGCAAGCGACAAGAAGCTGCCGAAGCTCAAGAAGTTGTTGAGCCAGCAGCGCTTACTGAAGAGGAAAAACGCATGCTACGCAACGCTCAACGTCTCGAGGACGAGGCTCGACGCGCAGCCGAGAGACAGGCGGCGCAGGACGAGGCCGCGGCCAAACGCGCGGAGGCTAACGCCAAGCGTAAGGCTGAAGAAGAAGCTCGCAAGCAGGAGAAGGCTGATGAAAAAGCCGCGATCGCCGCCAAGCGCGACGCAACGAAGCGCATGGAGCAGGAACGTCGCGAACAACAGATGGCAGATGACGACGCAAAGCAGCGAGAGTGGCAAGAAAAAGAACGCGAGCGCCTACAACAGGCAGAACAGCAGCGCGAGGCTGAAAGGCAAGCGGCCGAAGAAAAGTCCAAAATGGCTGCAATGGCTGCCGCACAGGCGCACGCAGCCTTTGACGCCGCAAAGAAGGAGGGCAGGACTCCGAGTGAAGAAGGCATCAGTGCCGGTCCCCATCAGATGCATTCTCAAGCCTCGCGCGCCATGGTGTCATCTAACGCCACCTGGGATTCGAACGGTGCCAAGCCCTTTCGAAAGTGCGTCGATCTCTTGGGCGCTTCACATACTCTTGCGAATGCTTGGGAGCTCTCCATGGATGGAACGAATGGGGCTCCATTTTCTGCGTTCAAATACACAAACAAGGAAGAAATCAAGGTGAGCTTAGACGCTCTTCCGGCTGATGGCGCCAAAATCGATATATCAGAAGGCGTTCTCAGCCTCTGGTACGTTCAAGCGGCACCGTTATCGATGCCCGTGTCCCACTGTGATGTCGGCGGCGATAACCACGTTGGTATTATGCCCTACGTCCATGCAGTCGACCTGTACGTCAGCGTCGATGGAAAGGAATTCACAGATGCACACATTTGTTATGGTTCCGATACTTCGGCTTCTCGCGAGGCTGTTGTCGCTGAAATAGAGCGCAAGACTGTTGACGGTGAACACTGGTCAAAGTCCTTGCTCCAAGGACCGTCGGATGGCACGCATCCCTGGGCGACGATCGTGAATCACAAACGTTGGGGTACGGATGACTCACTTGTGTATCTTCCTCTCATGTGCGTCGATATTGAAAACGCGACACTGGGTGATGAGGACGCATATCCATACGTCCACAGTCTTCTCGCCAAGTTTGCCCAGCTCCTTGGCGAAGTCGGAGCAGGCAAGCATTCATTGTCGATCCGACTGCGCCCAAGAGGGTACATATTTCTCGACGACGATGGCGACTGTCAGTTTGACTACGTCGGTGGCTCCGTGAAGAACAATAAGTCTTTGAATGCGACTGCCAAATCTTCGGTCGGGGAACATCTTACGGACGGCAGCGCTCCCGGTATGAGCGCTACCTTCCAAATCAAAGTCAGCAAGAGTCAAGCGAGCAGTAAAGGGCCTGTCCGAACGGCGCAAGCTTTTGCTGCGAACTGGCCCGCTGGTGAAATTAAAGAATGCGTCGATTTGGGTTTGAAGATGGCCAACACCGGCGTGTGTGGTGCGAAAGCGGCACAAATGGCCCCCGGCTCTAAGTGCTGCCACATCATTCTCACCGAAGGCAACCAAGGAGCGGGTATCAAAACTGCAAAGTTTGGTGACGAGCGAGCGTACGACTTCTTTTGCGCATGGGCCTTGTTCAAAAGCAAGGATGGAAAACCCGACTCCCTCGGCGCTCAAATCAAATTCGTCGTGAAACGCGATAAAGTTATCGACTACAAGCCTGTTGACCGAGACTGGAGAAGTGCGGGCTTTGAGTCCGTGACGACTGATACAGTCAACGGACTGACAATCACGAACCGAGAGATTGACGCCGCGATCGCGCGCGACGCCGAATTCCTGAGATAAACGAGTTTCCCGAGCGCGTTATTGCCTCCGAGACATGTTGAGGCTGCCGCGCAGACCGACCGGGGCGCGCGTCGTCGCCGTCGTCGTCGCCGTCGTCGTCGTCGTCGTCGTCGTCGTCGTCGTCGCCGTCGTCGTCGTCCCCGCGCGCTCGACGCTCGCGTCGTCCATCGCGAGGCCACCGCGCGTCTCGCGATGACGACGCACGCCGACGACGCAGACGACGGCGACGGACGCCGACCGGGGCGCGCGGCGATCGCGGGGATCGCGTGGACGCGCTGAAGGAGGCGTTCGCGAAGCTTTACGGTGAGGCGTAAATTCTTTTTTAATTTCATCTTGGTACACGCTAAGCTACTGTTGATATCGTCGCGTAAATTTCGTCCCTAAACCGTCGGGTAATAATTCTCGTCGCGGCGCGGTGGCGGGGACGGACGCGTCGGAGGCACCGTGTACACGTACGTCGGAGGCGGCTGTTGCGCGACAACTTGCGGACCGGATCGCACACCGGCTTGCATCATCGGCGGTTGCGGCGCGGTCGTCACGCCACCCGCCATCCGTCCCGTCGGGGCGATGCTTCCGCCGTTGTCGCGGTATCTGATTTGCACTTGCTGTTGCGTGAGCATGCACGCGCACACGCTGGCGTACGTGAGATCCGCCAGGCAATCCACGGCGTCGGCCAATCGTTCGATATCTGGGTTTTGCGACACCATCGCGACGCAACGCAAGCAAAACGCAATTTGTTGGGTGAGCAACATGAAGCCGATCAGACAGTTGTCGCACTGAGTGTTCATCACGCGTTGTTCGTCTTGAATCATGAAACGCGTCGTCGCCATGGCGCTCGGGAAGCAGCACACCACCTCGCAGCACAGACACAGCTCCGGGTTCGATTGTTCGCCGCACCTCCCCGAGATACACGTGCCTCCGTTGCAGCACGTGTACTGAGACGGCCACGCCGGCCCCATTTGAAGTTTTCTCTGCCCGTACGCCGCGCACTGTCCGCAAAAGAACGCGTAACAGCAGAACCCAGGATCAGCGCACGGTGCGTTCATCAACCCGATCTGCCATTCATTGTTATACTGCTTACGCGCCGCCGCCTGGTCGCGTTTCTTTTGACTCAACGAACGCTGCATCCGTGGTTGCTGACGTGGTGCGTACATGGCGCCGGTTCGACGCGCGCTGAGGGCGCGAAGCGGTCGGTTCGAGCGAGTTAATCAAACAAAAACTGTCCTCGTCTTCGCCGTGCGCGCGCGACGACGATCGCACGCCGTCTACGCCCGCACGCCGCGCGGCAACCTGCGAACGCGTCAACGTTCGAACACGCGAGGTTTTCATCAGTATTGCAAACCACACGGACCAATCCGGCGGCGAAGACGACTTCGCGCGAAGACATCGCGCGCGGCGATGAGCGGGCGCGTCGTGCGGCGCTCAGGATGCCGCCGTCGACGACTTTGACGAGTGTGTTGTGTGTTACGGTAAGATTACACCATCCTCTCCCGGATGACGAACATCGAATCAATCAAAGCTAAATCGAAGGCGAGCTCGCCCAAACCTATATCGCGGCTACGCAAACGCTCAGTTGTTGAAGCGCGCGCGTCCACCAGCGCGTTGGCCTTGCGGGTTCAAAGCGGCGGCTTCCTTCTCCGCGATAGCTTGCGCCGCAGTCTTCGGCTTGCCGCCCTTCTTGTTTCTCGGCGTCGATTGCTTGCGCTTGAGAATGTCCTGCTTGTTCTCAAAGTATCTACGGCGGCGGGTCTGCGTCGTCGAGTCACATCCATCATTCGTCAGTCATCGATCGTCGATCGTCATTCGCGCATGCCCATCGCGCGCTCGGGCGCGTCGTCCACCGCGGCGACGGCTCGCTCGCCTCGCGCGCCCCTCGGCGTAACCCTATTCTGGGACCTATCCGTGGACTCGTCCACTCGTCGCGCGCGCGCGTCGTCGTCGCGATCGCGCGCACCTCTTGGATGTGACCGGAAGACATCACGGCCTTTCTGAATCGTCGAATCGCGCTCTCGGCGTTTTCGTTTTCACCCACAGTCACCTGCACGGAACGCGCGCGTCGCTCGCGTCGTCAGTCGCGGGTCTCGAGGGGTGCCATCGCCCCGCGTCGCGCGCGCGCGCGCCGCGTCCGTCGCGCGCGCGCGCTCGAAGACGCGCGAGATATTATTTCAATCGCGCACCTCCGCTTGGAACGCGCCCTTGAACGCGAAGATGTGGGAAAATCCACCGAGAATGAACGCCATGGTCGCGACGTCGTCGGGTTGTGCCGACGCCGAACCTCGCGCGTCGGCGCGACGGCCGCGCGAGGCGCGTGCGCGTCGATGCGCCATGTATTTATACGACATAAATCTTGTATATAATTAAATATAAGTGCGATCTAATACTCACACGAAGGCCCTCGTCCCAAACCCCAGTCGTGTCGTCGCATTCGCGTGGATCTGCCTTTTTTCGAGTGTTCGCGCGAAAATATCTCGAGCGGGCGCGCGGGCGCGTTACGACGCGCGCGGGCGCGTCACACGACGACGACCGAGGCGACGACGACGCGTGCGTCGCGCGCGTGAAGGGTTCAATCTCAACTCGCGCGCGCGACGCCGCGACGCCGCGACGCGACGCGACGCATCGCATCGCGTCCGTTTTCGCCGTTCGCGGGATACGATTGGGGAATTAATCCACGCGAACGGCCTCGCGCGACGCGCGTGACGACGTCGAGCGCGCGCGAACGCCGCGCGAGGTGAGGATGACGATGCGCGCACCCGCCGCGAGCGCGATCGGGGCGATGCATCACCGAGCGTCGACGCGCGCGGCGTCAACGTCTTCGACGCGCGGCGGGACGCCGACGCGATGTTCGAGCGCGACGTCGACGTCTCGAACGGCGTCGTGGGTCGACAGATCGGCGCGGCGCGCGAGGACGACGAGGCGAAAAACCATCGTTCGCGATGGAGCAGAGTTCGCGAACGATTCGGGTGGGTACGAGCGGTACCTGAGCAGCGACGCCGCGGAAGGGGGCGAAGGGGACGGCGAGGACGGCGCGGCGGCGCGCGCGAAAGAAGGCGCGCAAATGTCCACGTCGTCGGCTCAGGCTCGGGAACGTGAACGTGAAGTTGGTGCCAGTTACGACGACGAGTTCGTCGCGCTCGTGCGCGCGCGCAAGGAGGCTACGGAGGAGGAGACGAGGAAAAGGTGGAACGAAGGGGCGGCGACGCCGCGAGTGGCTTACGATCTCGGGCAGGATTACATACGCAGGGTCTCGGTGGCGTATCCGTACGCCGTAGTCGGCTCCGCGCGCGGTGATGTGGCGGTGTGCGACGTCGTCGACGCTTCCGCGCTCGCGGTGTCGCCCGCGGCGCACAAGAAGGATTGGTCCGACGTCGACGCCAGGCCGTTGGGAGAACGCGTGCTCTTGGGGGCGCACGATGGCGGTGCGGTCACGGCGGTGGCGATCACGAAAGATGCGCCGAAGCAAGAGAAGCATGATTTCGCGCACGTCGCATCCGGAGGCCGAGACGGCGTCGTACGACTGTACAAGGCGTGCAAGAATAGCGCCGCGCTGCACGAGCTCGGCTGCGCCAATCACGACGACGTCGTTACGGGCGTTACTTTCGCGCGAGGCTCACTTTGGAGCGTCGCTCTCGATGGTCGTTTGTGTCGCTGGTCTCTTGCGACTTCGCACGCCAAGGGCAAGTCTGCCAAGCACGCCAAGGAGTCGCTCATCGACGCCGACGAGTACGTCCGCGAACAGGCGCCGGCGCTCACCAAGGAAGGTGAGTGGCGTAGCGGACAACCCACGCTTTGTTTGAACGCGTGTGAAAGCTCTGGGTTGATTTCAATCGGAAACGCCGATGGATCCGCTGCGTTGCTGAGCGCGGAAGTGAGTCATACGACTTTCGGCGAAACAGCCGTCGTAAACGCTTGGATTGCTCACGAAGGCTCCACCGTCCGCGCTATCGCGCACGGCCCGAACGGGAACACCGTAGTCACTGGTGGTGGCGACGGCGTGATCCGCGTGTGGTACTTGGTCGAGGAACAAACGGTCGGTGGTTTTAGGAGCATGAACAGACAGAAACTAGGCCTCCCGCAAGTCACGCCGATTCTCGTCGCCGAACTTCGAGGACACACCTCCGCCGTCGTGTCTCTGTCCACGGGATGCCCTGGTCGATTAGTCAGCGGCGCTCACGACGGAACGATTCGAGTGTGGGACTTGGATGTGAAGCCCCCGCCCAAAGTGGCGAACATTAAAGCCGTTCGCAGAGACGCGAGATACGCGGTTCTTGGTCACACCATTTGGCTCGGCGGTACGTACGCCGACGCCGAACGCATCATATGCGACGGCGCGAACAATGTGTTGTTGGAGTACGACTTTTCCAACGCACCCCAGGACGTCTGATAATACGTGATCGTCTGTTTTTTTGTTGTTTTACTACTAATCACCAGCGCTTTATGCTTGTAATACCACCCCGCTCGCCTGTTGTGCTCCGGTCACCTCTTTGTTCGCGATTCCACAGTCGCACCACCGCGCGATGGCGTCACTATCGCGACTGCGCGCGCACTCGACCGACTTTGCGGACTCGACGATCGAACGAACACGATGCGCGTCGGCTTCATCGGGTACGGAAACATGGCCGACGCTCTCGCGTGCGGGTTCGTGTCGGCAAACATGATTAAATTCACCGACTTGACGATGTGCAACAAATCTAACGTCGAGCGCCGTGAAGCATTCGCCAAGCGCGGCGGTGTCGTCGCTCCCGACGCCGTGAGCGTGGCGAAGTCTTCTGATGTCGTTTTTCTCGCCGTGAAGCCGCCGTACATCAAATCCGTCCTCGAAGAAGTCTACGGAGGCTGCGACGCCGACGAGCTCAAGCCCAAGGTTTTCGTGAGCGTCGCCGCGGGCGTGACGTTGGACGTCATGGAAGGGGTTTGGACGTCCAAAAACGCCACGCCGCCGCCTATGGTGCGCGTTATGCCGAATACACCGTGCTTAGTCGGCGCCGCAGCGAGTGGGCTGTGCGTCGGGAGCACGTGCTCCGACGACGACAGGAACAAGGCGTTGGCGCTCATGTCGGCGGTGGGTGTGTGCAAGGTGATTATGGAATCTCAGATGAGCGCTTTGACGGGAGTGAGCGGGTCTGGGCCGGCATATATTTTCATTTTAATCGAAGCGATGGCTGATGGGGGTGTTCGCGCCGGTTTACCTCGAGACGTCGCCTTACAGCTCGCCGCGCAGACGTTTTACGGAGCGGCCAAAATGGTGCTCGAGACGGGAGAACATCCCGGCGTTTTAAAGGACAAAGTCTGCTCGCCGGGTGGGACAACAATTGCAGCGGTGCATGAGCTCGAAAAGGCAGGCGTGCGCCAAGCGATGATGAACGCTGTCGTCGCGGCCGCCGCTCGCGGAGACGAGTTGGCAAAATTGAGTTAGTAGTTTGTAATCGATGGAAACGCGTGTTGTTTGTTTGGTATCAGTATGTTACGATGGGATTAAATATACGATGCGCGGTGCGAAGAGACGTATTGTCGTCTCCTTCATACGTACGAGTCATCGCCCACGAGTGAGCGAGAAAAGAATAGTGGTGGTGGGAATTATGAGTGGTCTGTGTGGTCGTGCGAGCCGAAAATTGATTTCGGTTCGTGTCTTGGATATCTGTGCGGACGGTCAGATTGGTGTCGAAGTACTATGAGGTGCTTCTCATGGGCGCGATATCGGGCTGAGCTTAAGCTCTGAGGCTGGCGGTAGCGATGGCAGCGGCGGCGTTCGCTTGGACGGGCTTCACGAAGGACTCCGTCTTCACCTCGGCGATGGACCGATCCATCGCGTCAGAGTTCTCCATCTTGCGCGCGCCGAGGTTGTTCAGCATGCGCGCGTACCAGCCATCGGACTGTAACATCGAAGCAGCTTGCATGCTCACCGGAGCACTGAGCGCACTACTCGGACGAGAAGGCGAGGCATCACCGTTGAGACTCGTCAACGAGTCGACGCGCTTCAAGCCGGCGAGAAACGGCGCGCTGAGCGCCGGGGAGTGCGAGCGCCAGTCGTACAAATCGGAAGGCCCGTGCACAGAGAAGCCACCGCGTTTGGGCTTGGGAGCGAGCAAAGTGGGAACCACGCCATCGTCTTCCGAGCGAGTCGGTTCAGGCGTGCCGCAGTCGCGCGCGGCGCCGTAGGGCATCGCTCCCCACTCGTGAATCTCACCCTTCGTGCTCTTCAGTCGCTCGAGCTCCATGAGAGAGGCTTGAATGAGGTTATCCAAACCTTGCCGTTCGATCGCCACTGCCTCGGCACTCTTGCGAGGAATATCGATTCGAGAATCTCCAACGTTCCCGCGCTTTTCGGCGAGCTTGCTCGATCTGTCTCGCGAGCGCTTGGGCGACCCCGCTTGCTCGACCGTTTCGCCGGGCGATAATGATCTCTCGCGCTTCGATCGGCTCGGCGTCGACGGCGCATTGACACCGTCGCTTCGGTTATCGCCCATTCGCGATTGCGGTCGCGACGGCGCCTTTCGCGGCGACGACGAAGCGTCTCTCGCGCTCGTCGCCGACGTCGACCCCGCGGAGCCATCCTTCTTTTGGCTCGCGATTAAGCGTCTGAGAGTGGAATTGAATCGATTCTTCACTTGATTATCCGTGCGCCCCGGCATAGATCGCGATATCACCGCCCATTTATTCCCGTGAATCGCGTGCTGCGCCAGAATCGTCGAGTCTTCCTCCGCCGTAAACGGTCCTCGCTTCACGCTCGGGTTCAGCTGGTTGCACCACCGCAGCCGACACGACTTGCTCGACCGCCCCGTCAACGCCTCGGCGATCGCGGTCCAGTTCCCCGGACCACCGAGTCTTTCGATCTGTCGTCTCAGCAGTTCATCCTCCTGTTCGCATCGCGCGCGCGCGCATTCGTCAGTCCTCCGCCCGAGCCCGAGCCCGCGTTTAGCCGGCCAACCTCATCCAAGCCCTATCGCCGTCGGTTGCCGTCGGTTGCGCTGGCGATAAGATCCTCGGCGTCCGCGCGCGCGACGTCGTGCGTCGCGCGCGACGTCGCGCGCGCGTCGCGCGCGCGCGTGAATGATGAAATATAATGCACACATCCAATCCACGCCCTCGACGCCGTCGCGCGCGCGACGCCCGCGCCCGCGCGCGGCGCCATCGCGCGCCGTCACCGCGACGTCACCCGGGGTCGTTACCAACCGTGCGCGGTGGCCGATGTCGGGGTCGCGTCGGCGACGTCGCGACGGGTCGTCGCGGCGACGGCGCGCGGGGCGCTCGATTTCCATCCATCGCGGCGTTCTCGCACCTCTGGCGTCCACGCGCTCTTAATCATTCGATCGTCATCCATGATGCGCGCGGCCGCGCGTCGCACGATGCGGAGCGACGCCCGGCGCGGGCGCGCGCGAACGCGTGGCTGCGCGCGCGCGTCCGCGCGCGGGCGCAAAATGCGGTGAATCACGCGCTCGAACGCCATCGACGCACACGGCGATCGGGGTGATTGTACCCCCAAAATCGAGCGATCGTGACTCGAGACACCGCGCGGTCATAAAAAATGGACACACCGGTCGGTCGCCATCGCGCGCGCCATCGCGCGCGCGCGTCGCGCGTCCCGCGCACACTCGCGCGCGCTCGCGTCGCGATGGCGGACGTGAGCATGGATTACAGCGAATACAGCGAGGATGATTACGAGGACGACGCGTCGGAATCGGAGTTCGACGAGAACTCGCCCGCGGTGAAGAGCAAGGTGCGCGCGATGGCGCGAGAGACGGGGGAACGAACCGAATCGACGGTTTGGGCGACGCCGCGGCCGACGACGCTGACGACGCTGACGACGACGACGACTGACGATCGGGCGCGATGATCGAACAGAAACCGACGAGCAAAAAGCCAAAGTCGCCGCTCGGGAACGCGACGAACAAGACGAAGAATAACAAATCCGTGGAGGAGATTTACCAAAAGAAGACGCAGCTCGAACACATTTTGCTTCGTCCGGATACGTACGTCGGGTCGTGCGAGCGAGCGGAGGAGAAGGCGTGGGTGTACGATGCGGCGACAAAATCTTTGACGCATAAGCAAGTGTCCTTCGTGCCGGGGTTGTACAAGATTTTCGATGAAATTCTCGTCAACGCGACGGACAACAAGGTGCGCGACCCAAAGATGAAGGAACTCCGCGTGGACATCGACGTCGAGCAAGGGCTGATTCGAGTGTATAACGATGGTAACGGCATTCCCGTAGAAATGCACAAAGACGAAGGCGTTTACGTCCCGGAACTCATCTTTGGTCATCTTTTGACGTCGAGCAACTACGACGACAACGAAAAGAAGGTTGTCGGCGGGCGCAACGGTTACGGCGCCAAGTTGGCGAACATCTTCTCCACCGAGTTCATCGTCGAAACGTGCGATGGTTCGCGCGGAAAGCGATATCGTCAAGTGTTCAAGAACAATATGAGCGTCAAGGGCGAACCGGAACTTTCCAAGTGCAAGAAAAGCGAGAACTGGACTTGCATCACATTCAAACCAGACTTTGAGAAGTTCGGCATGGAGTCCCTCGTGAACGAAGACGTCGCGGCTTTGATGTGCAAGCGCGTGTACGACGCGGCGGGTAACATCGGCAAAAACACAAACATTTACTTGAACGGCGAAAAGCTCGAGGTGAAGGGTTTCAGTGATTACGTGAGTTTGTACTTGGATGGCCAAGCGAACGCGCCAAAGATTTTCGAAAAGACGATGGATCGATGGGAAGTGTGCGTCACCATCTCCGACACCGCGCAGTTCCAGCAGTGCTCGTTCGTGAACGGTATTTGCACCATGAAGGGTGGTACGCACGTGAACTCGGTCGCAGATCAAATCTCTCAAAAGTTGTTGGAGAAGATTCAGAAGAAGGAAAAGAGTTGCAAGAATTTGAAGGCGTTTCAAGTGAAGAACCATCTTTGGGTATTCGTCAACGCGCTCATCGAGAACCCGGCGTTTGATTCACAAACCAAAGAGACCCTCATCACGAGACCGAACAAGTTTGGCAGCGCTTACGCGCCTTCAGATGCCATCATCAAGAAGCTCATGGAGTCGGGCGTCGTCGACAACATCATGTCGTGGGCGCAGTTCAAGCAGAGCAAGGAACTCAAGAAGACGGATGGTGCCAAACGATCGCGTCTGACAGGTATTCCAAAGCTTGACGATGCTAACGATGCCGGTGGACGCAACTCTGAGTCTTGTACTTTGATTCTCACCGAAGGGGATTCCGCGAAGGCGCTCGCCGTGAGCGGTCTCTCCGTCGTCGGGCGCGACAAGTACGGCGTCTTCCCGCTTCGAGGTAAACTCTTGAACGTCCGCGATGCTTCGCATGAGCAAATCAAGAACAACACCGAAATCAATCATATCAAGCAAATCCTTGGTTTACAGCACGGTAAGGAGTACGACAGCGCGAAATCGCTGCGTTACGGCAAGCTCATGATCATGACCGATCAGGATCACGACGGTTCGCACATCAAGGGCTTGCTCATCAACTTTTTGCACGCTCACTTCCCCTCTCTACTCAAGATTCCTGGGTTTTTACTCGAGTTCATCACGCCAATCATCAAGGCGACCAAGGGTAAGCAGTCGAAGGTGTTCTACACTATGCCCGAGTACGAAGCGTGGAAGGAAGCGAACGACGGCACGTCTGGCTGGAGCATCAAGTATTACAAGGGTCTCGGTACTTCTACCGCCAACGAAGCAAAAGAATACTTTGCGTCTCTCGATCACCACCGAAAGAGCTTTGTCTGGCAAAGTGACGGTGACGGTGACTTGATTGACATGTCGTTCAGCAAAAAGCGCGTCGAAGATCGCAAGGCGTGGCTTACGGCGTACGAACCGGGGACTTTCTTAGACATGACCGGTGAAGACATTCGATACGACGAATTTATCAACAAGGAGCTCATTTTGTTCTCTAGAGCCGACTTGTTGCGCTCTATTCCCAGTATGGTGGACGGTTTCAAACCGTCGCAGCGCAAAGTTCTCTTCTCGTGCTTCAAGCGTAAGCTGAAGTCCGACATCAAAGTGGCGCAGTTGAGTGGTTACGTCTCCGAGCACTCCGCCTACCATCACGGTGAAGCTTCTCTCGCGATGACAATTGTCAACTTGGCGCAAGACTTCGTCGGTTCGAACAACATCAACTTGCTCGTGCCGAGCGGGCAGTTCGGTACTCGCTTACAAGGCGGTAAGGATCATGCGAGCCCTCGTTACATCTTCACTCGCTTGCACGAAGTGTGCCGCGCGATGTTCCCGGAGTGTGACGATGCGTTGTTGAACTACCTCGATGAAGACGGTCAGCGCATCGAGCCGGATTATTACTATCCGGTTCTCCCGCTCGTGTTGGTGAACGGCGCTGAAGGCATCGGTACGGGATGGTCGACGAGTATTCCGAACTTCAATCCGCGAGATTTGATCGCAAACATTCGACTCGTGCTCGAAGGCGAGAGTCCGGTGCAAATGCATCCGTGGTACAGACACTTCAAGGGTTCGATCACGGAAGAACTCGTCAAGGGCGAGACGCGCTACAACGTCACCGGCTCGTACAACATTCGCGATGAGTGCACGTTGGAAGTCACCGAGTTGCCGTTGCGATCGTGGACCTCGGATTACAAGGAGTTCCTCGAAGAAATGCTTGTGCCAAAAACGAAAACTGCCAAGCCGTTCATCACCGACTACAAGGAGTACCACACCGACAGCACCGTGCACTTTGTGATCACGATGCCGCCGGAGAACTTGGCCGCCGCGCAAGCGTCTGGCATCGAGAAGAAGTTCAAGTTGAGCACCAAGCTGAACATCACCAACATGCACTTGTTCAACGAACAAGGTGTGATCACCAAGTACTCTTCTCCGGTCGCCATCTTAGAGGCGTTCGTTCCTCTGCGTCTCAAGGCGTACTCGCAACGCCGAGAAATGTTGATTCGTCTCGCCGAGTCTCAGCTCAAGCGCTTGTCGAACAAGATGCGATTTATTCTCGCTGTCGTCGATGGAAGCCTTGTCGTGAACCGCAAGAAGAAGCAAGAACTCATCGCTGAGCTCGAAGCTTTGTGCTATGATCGTCTTCCGAAGACCGACAAGGGTTCCGTCGCCGAACTCGACGAAGACGGCGAGTTCATCGCCAACGATGTCGCCGGGTCTTACGATTACCTCCTGGGCATGCCTCTTTGGAATTTGACGCTCGAGAAAGTTGACGAGCTGTGCGCAGAAAAAGAAGCCAAGGAAGCAGAAGTCGCTGAGCTTCACAAGACGACGGAGAAGGACTTGTGGATGAAGGATCTTGACACCCTGGAGCAGACGCTCGAGCTCCTCGACGCCGAAGACGAAGAATCCCGAATCGTTCTTGAGAAGCAACAACGCGCGGCGGCGCGAAACAACACCGCTGCGGGTAAGAAAGCCGCGAAGAAGAAGATGGCGAAGCAGCGCGCGGCGAACAGCAGCGACGAAGATGAATGGGACGATGACTTTAGCGACGACGATTTCGAAATCGCCAAACCGAAGAAGGCGGCGGCAAAGCCCAAGGCGGCGGCGAAGCCCAAGGCGGCGCCCGTACCTGCACCGGCACCGGTGGCCAAGGTTGAAAGCGAAGACGAAGAAACCGAGCCGATGTCTCTCGCCGAGCGCTTGGCGTTGAGAGGTGGCGCCGCGTTGAGCAAGCCCGCCGCCGCCAAGCCGGCGAGCGCGTTCAACATGTCCTCCATCAACGCCGCCGTCGATGATGTTGCGATCTCCAAGCCAGCTCCTGCGAAGAAATCGGCCGCGCCGAAACGTGCACCTGCAAAGAAGGCTGCCGTGGCGTCTGATTCCGAAGAGGACTTTGGCGGCGAGAGCGATTCCGAAGTCGTCGCCCCGGTGGCGCCGAGATCGACCGCTCGCCCGGCGAGAGCCCGGACGGCGAAAACTTACGTGGTCGACGATTCCGACGATTCTGAAGACGACGTTTCGGAGGAAGACGACGACGACGATGATGAGAGTGACTTTTCCGAATCTGAATAAACTGCGAACGCTTTACGACGTGCTCGCGCTTCTAAGCGCGGCGTCGCTACGAAAAGACACTTTGTAAAAATGACCAATACTATTACATTCGCTAATGCATCCAGAGTCGCAGCATCTTATCTTTCCCCCCACTCGCGGCTTTCGTCCCCATCGGACTCCAGTCCACCGCGTACACCTCGTCGGCGTGACCCGGGAGATCCTCCTTTAACTTTTTCAATCGCGCGTCCCACACCTTCATCGTGCTATCCTTACTCGCACTCATCAACAACCGGCTGTCGGCGGACCAGGCGAGCTGGTAAACCGCACCGACGTGACCACGAAAAGAAGTGATGAATTTGCCCGTAAGGCCGTCCCACAGTTTGACTCCCTTGTCGAACGACGCGCTCGCGAAGTATCTTCCATCCGGCGAGAATAAGACGTGGTTGATGAGTTGTTGATGCCCAGTCAAGCGCTGCAGCGGCGTCTTGGTCGTCGACGGCTCCCACATAAACATCGTGTAATCATCACTACCACTCACTAAGCGCTCCGGTTTCCCTCCAGTCGCCGCCTTATATCTCGTCAGCGCCTGCGCCTTGGCTTGAGCGTCGTTTTCAGGCTTTTTCCCGGTGTGATCGTACGGCCCCGTGCGCAGGGCGTATTCGGTCGACAACGCTAACGAATTCACCCAGTGCCCGTGTCCTTTGAGCTGTCGCACCACCTTGCCGTCGTTCGCGTCCCAGACGTAGATGGTCGTGTCTCGAGAGGCGGTGTAAATCAATCCCTCGCCTCCCCACTTCACCGAGGCGATGGCTTTCGTGTGCGCCGACATGGTAAACAAGCACGCGCGCCGCACGGCGTCCCAAACTCGCACGGACCCATCCGCGCTCGCGCTACAAAATCGCACGACGGGATAAGCCACGTGTGCGGGCTCCCACGCCAGCGCGGTCACGTGCTTCTTGTGACCCTTCATCGGCCCTCCGCGCGCCTCGCCCGTGATCGGATCCCACAATCGCACGGCGCTATCCATCCCCCCGCTCGCCAAGTACACGTTATCCGCGCTCCACGCGATGCACAGCACCCAATTCGTGTGTCCCTTGAGCGTGTGTTTCGGCGCCTGTGAATCCAAATTCCACATTCGTATCGTCGAATCTCCGCTCCCGCTCGCCAAGTGTTTCCCGTCGCTCGAAAACGCCACGCTCAGCACCGCCTCGGCGTGTCCCGCGATCGCCGCCGAGCACCTCGTCACCGCGCGCACTCGAAACACACTTTGCGGCTGATACACTATCTTCAACACCTGTTCCACGGAGATCTTCCGCTCCACGATCGTCGCCGCCAACGCTCCCGTCACCTCCTCGCCGTCGACGTAAAACGCGTACGGCGTCGTCAGCCGGTCGTCGTCCTCCGGATTCGCGCTCGACGCGCGAAGCAGCTCGCGCAGGAGCGACTGCAATTCGCGCGCGCCCACGTCGGGGGGCAAATCGAGCTCGGGTCCCGCCGCGACGCCGTCCACGTCGACGAGCTGCGCGATGAGGTTGGCGTCCGCGAGCGTCGTCGCGGGCGTCGTCGCGGGCGTCGCGCGCGCGCGCTTATTCGACGCCATGCGCGCGCGAACCGCGCGGTGCGCGCGTTCGTCTCCTCGCCGCGCCGCGCGCGTCGCGGCGCGCTCGAGCGCGTCGCGAGGTGCGGACGCGCGCACCGCGCCGGCGGCGGCGGGCAAAGGAGGCGGGACGGCTGGGACGGCTGGGACGCGGGACGCGCGAATGTGAGAATGAATGTGTCGCATTACGCGCGATGACGGGTCAGGGCGGACACACGGCGATGCGAGGGTTCGATGGACGTAAATCCAACACGAACTCGCAGCCGCGGAAGAGGTCGGCGCACGCCGCGCCGTCGGCGTGCGGGCTGAGGTCGGCGTCCGGAGGCGCGCCGTCGAGATGGACGACGGCGCGAACGTTTTTAAACTCGAAGGATTTGAAACGAACGGTCTCGATTCGACCGGTGACGATCTCGTCGCCGACGCGCTGAAGACGACCGGCGCTCTCGCCGGGACCGGACATGATGCCTCCGGGCTGTAAAGCCTTGGTGCGATTGGCGACGTCGGCTTCGACGGCGACGCGATCGCCGAGCACGACGCCGACCCCGCCGGTCCCCAACGCGAGCTTAAACAGTCCTCTGCGCTCCGTGGTCATCTCAGTCACGCCCTGGAATCCGTCGTTGGCGATCGTGTACGAGCACTCGACGTACGGAACGCCGTCTATGAAAACCACGGGCTCCCACGCGCGTTCGATCTCGGCGCTCGGCTCGTACGCCTCTGGACGAAACACGCGCACGTCCAACTTTGGTGGATCGCGACTTCCAGGGACGCGCAACGGCGCGTGAATGCGAACGATGGCGTGCGCGCCGAGCACGGACAAACCGATGACGCCCGCCAGTCGCTCGCCGTTCGGCACTCTGAGCGCGCCGTCCAAGTTCTGTTCCATGAAAATCGGCGACGACAGGCTGAGCGCGCCGACGGATAACTTTTTCCCACGCCTGAGGGCGCCTTCGAGCGGTGCGGCGACGCCGACTATCGCCATGGAACCAAACGACGGCATAGACACGGCGTCCGCGACGTGCGGCGCCACGGCGAGTCCAGTCGACGCCGTGTCGAGGACGAACCAATCCGTCAGGGAAGCGCCGCCGTCGTCGCTCGATTCCAGCGTCGCCTTGACTAATATATGTCCACCTTCGCCTCGGCACGTCGCTATCGTCGCGTCATCGCCCGACCAAGCGCGCTCGCTCGCCCACGGCGCGACGCTGGAGCTCGGTAACGCCGCGTACGTCTCTCGATCCTCGCTCGCCGACGAAGTCGATTCGGCGCGAAACGTCGTCACTTGGCCCTCGGCGTGCGTTCGATGCGCGAGACGCGGCACCGCCACCTCGTCCGTCTCCGAAACCGCCACGCGCTCCCACCCTTCGAACATCCACGTCTCGACGCCGCGTTGATGATAAAATTCCGCGCGCCAAGCGAACCCCGTGGCTTCGTCCACGAAGACTCTTCCGCCGACTCGACCGCCGTCGAGCATCGACACCGCGTACACGCTCGTCGCGCACCTCGGCACGCGAGGCGCTCGCGCGTCGCTCGACGCACCGAATCCACCGAATCCACCGAACCCGCGACCCGTTCGTCGCTTCGCCCTCCCTCGTCCTCGCTTTTCGACCTTCGCCGGCGTCGGCGCCTCGACGCCGTACCGCCGCAGCGCCGCCGTCGCCTCGACCCCCTCCGCGAGCTTCTTCCTCCGCAATCGTCCCGCCGCCGCGAGTTCATCGTTCCACTGATTCGTGCGCACCCACGTCATCATCGCCGACGCGTGCGCGCCGTCGAGCGTCGTCGCGCGGCGGTCGCCGTACCAGTCGGCGTCCCACGTCGTCCCGTCGTCGTCCCGACCGCTCTCCGTCGTCAGCGCGTCCGCGTCGTCGCCGCGCGCCAGCGTCACGCGCTCGACGAACGTCGTCCCGCGCGCGTCGTGGGTCAGCTCGAACGCGCCGTCGAGTCCGTGCGCGGTGCACGTCCCGCGGGTCGTCGCGAGGAGCGCGCGCGTCGTCGCGCGGCGTCCGCGACGCGCGCGCCGTCGCGGACGCGACGCCGGCGCGCGCGACGGCGCGCGCGACGTCGCGACGGACATGTTTCGTCCGCGAGCGCGCGACGGCGCGATGTGACGACGCGACGATGGTGACTGCGATGCGTGACTCGATGATGACTTCAACGCGCGATTTTACAGTGGCCGCGAAAGTACGGCGCGGCGGACGCGCGACACTTTTCCCAACCCGCGTCGAAGGCGTCGAGAATGTCCCGGTGCAGCGGCTCTTCGCGCGCGGCGCTCGCTAAATTCGCCTCGAGCTGCGCCGCGCTCGACGCGCCGACGATGACGGCGTCGCCCTCGGCGCCGTCCAACGCGGAGTGCCGGTAGAGCCATCGCAGCGAGGCGTCCGCGGGCGCGACGCCGCGCTTCTCGCACGCCTCCACCACCTCGGCCACGGCTTCGTGATAGCACGGCAACCAAAATCGAGACTGATACATGTCGTTCCCGGCGAATCGCCCGCCGGACACCGCGCCGACGTCGGTGTTGCCCTTGTATTTCCCCGTCAACAACCCTCCGCAGAGCGGATTGTACGCCGCGAAGCGCATCTTCGTCGCCCGCAGCGCCGGCACCAACTCCGCCTCGACGTTTCGCGTCAGCGCGTTGTACATCCCCTGATAAATCGTCGGTCTCTTCCACCCGTACTTTTCGCACAGCTCGTGCGCCTTGACCGTCTCCCACGCCGAAAAATTCGACAGTCCCACGTCTTCGAACGCGCGCTCCTCGACGCGCAGCCGTTCGCACTCTCGCAGCGCCTCCTCCAGCGTCGTGTCCGCGTCCGGCGCGTGTAAATACAGCGTTCGAATCTTCGTCCCTCGCAGCGATTCCACGCTCCGTCGCACCTGCGCCCGCAGTTCGCGCGCCCCTAACCCCCCTCGTCCCGCGCTCGGCGTCATCGTCCCGCCCGGCCACGGATTCGCCTTCGTGTCGACGCGCGCGCGCCGTCCCGCGTCGACGCGTCCGAGGATTCGCTCCGTCTCCCCGTTCGCGTACGCGATCGCGGTGTCGATCTCGTCGTGCCCGGCGCGCGCGAACGCGTCCAGCATTCGCGCGCTCGCGTCGTCGTCGCACGCTTCGCTCGCGTGTCGCCACCCGAACGTCATCGTCCCGAGGATCGTCCGCGCGACGGGCGCCGTCGGCGACGCGCGAATGCTGGACGCGCGTCGAAGATGAAGCGGCGCGCTCGACGCCGCGCGAGGGCGCATCGACGCGAGCGTCGGCCGCATGGTGGATCGATTGTGACGCTTCGGGACGACGCGTCACATCGCGACGACGCG
>Ga0181597_10001659_pt1 | contig 24777 bp, 26 predicted proteins | sample 041ome_5_FD_148647 | JGI IMG/M metagenome (GOLD analysis project Ga0181597, IMG submission 148647) | Coastal salt marsh microbial communities from the Groves Creek Marsh, Skidaway Island, Georgia - 041403US metaG (spades assembly) | ecosystem: Environmental > Aquatic > Marine > Intertidal zone...
TTAACTAATTGATATTAAAAAGAAAGAATTGGTGCGCTCGAGAAGATTCGAACTCCTGACCCCTAGATTCGTAGTCTAGTGCTCTATCCAGCTGAGCTACGAGCGCTTTTTAAAACATATAATATAGTTATCTTTATAAATAATTATAATCAAGTAAGAAAAATATTATAATTTGTAGAGTTTTAGTGTAATAAATTGCATCAATTACAATAATGAAACGAAGAGTTAGTAGAATGTATGATAAATCATTTCCGGTGTCTTGGGAAGAGTTACATAGAAATAGCAAGGCTTTAGCATGGCGTCTATCAGAATTGAAACCATATAAGGGCATAATAGCGGTTACTAGAGGTGGACTTGTGCCTGCTGCTATTGTAGCTAGAGAATTAGATATTAGATTGATTGATACAGTCTGTGTATTATCTTATAACCAAAAAAATAAGGGAGATGTCAACATTCTTAAAGAGTGTGCTATTGCAAACGATGGCAAAGATTGGTTGATTGTGGATGATCTTGTTGACACTGGAGAAACAATCAAAACAATTAGACAAACACTTCCAAATGCGCATTATGCAACAGTTTATGCAAAACCAAGCGGGAGAGAGCAAGTAGATACATATGTAACTGAAGTTTCACAAGATACATGGATATACTTTCCGTGGGATATGGAAATGAAACCTGCACCAACTATTTCTGAAAGAACACAAAAATAATCATATTGACTAACTGCCACAAAGCGTCTAAAAAACAAATCAAAATTAAACAAGAGGCTGTATTAAATACAGAATAGCTATGAAACGTACATTTCAACCGAGTAATTTAGTAAGAAAAAGAAGACATGGTTACAGAAGTAGAATGGCTACTGTAGGCGGTAGAAACGTTATTCGTAGTAGAAGAGCTAAGGGAAGAAAGAAACTCTCAGCCTAGCCTCCAATTCCATACCTTTTATTTTATTAAGTTAAATTTAACGAGCTAATAAAATGAAACTCCCAACTATAAAAAAAAGAAAAGATTTTGTATTATCTAATAAGTTTGGCTACAAAATTTTTAATAAAAATTTCATACTTCAAAAATATAATCAAAACGAACAAAAAGAACCCTCGTTAAAATTTGGGTTTACGGCAACTAAAAGAATTGGAAATGCAGTTCATAGAAATAGAGCTAAAAGGAGAATGAGAGCATTAATTTCCTTGTTTCTTAAAGAGAATAGATTATTGTTTGATCATACAAGCAGTTATGTGCTAGTTGCAAAAAAATCGCTGGTCAAGGCCTCTTTTTTTGATCTTAAAACTGAGATGAAAGAATGTTTAAATAAATCATGATAAAAGAGCTTTTAACAAACTTGGTGATAGGCCTTATTAAAACTTACAAATATTTAATTTCCCCTTTAATTGGTAATAACTGTAGGTACTTACCAACTTGTTCTGATTATACGAAAGAATCCATTATAAAATTTGGATTAATAATTGGTATATGGTTAGGACTTAAAAGAATTATTAGATGTCATCCTTGGGGAAAGGGCGGATATGATCCTATTAAATAGCTATATGTTAAATCTTTAAACCTTATTAACTAATGATAAAAAATGTGAGATAAAATGAACCCAGAAACTAGAAATTTAGTCGCAGCCATTTGTTTGTCTATGTCCGTTTTGATAGGCTATCAGTTGTTATTTGTTGATCCTCAAAAAGAATTATATCAACAACAAAACATAGTAAAAGATAGTACAGATACATCAAATATTCCATTACCATCTAATTCAGATAATGGAATTGTTGGAGTTGAAAACTCAGACAAGGCCGACGAAAGTACCGTTGTACCAAGAGTTTCAATGCTAACGAAAGAAGCCTCTGGTTCAATTTCTTTAAAAGGTGCCAGGATAGATGACATTACTCTAACTCAATACAGAGAAACATTAGACCCTGAAAGTGACTTAATAAAGTTATTATTAAAATCAAATGGTAAGACACCTTATTTTATTGAATTTGGTTGGAGTAACTCTGATGGAGTGAAAGTCCCTAATGGAAAATCTGTCTGGAAATCATCTAGTAATCTCCTAACTCCAGATAAAAATATTACCCTTTCATGGGATAATGAAGAGGGAATTACTTTTTATCAGGATATTAGTGTCGATGACACTTTTATGATTACTGTAAAGCAACGAGTTGAAAATAATTCAAAACAAGCAGTTACCTTATACCCTTACGGTTTAATAAGAAGGGCTGGTGAACCTGAAACTATAGATTTTTTTGTTCTTCACGAGGGACCTCTTGGTGTCTTTGATGGGACTCTTTCTGAAAAAAGTTACGGTGATTTAACAGAAGCAGGGAAAAAGGGAATTATCGTTAAGCCAACAGAAGCTGGTGGTTGGATTGGTTTGACAGATAAATATTGGATGACTGCTCTTTTACCAGATCAAGAAGAGAAATTTAACTTCACATTTAGAAAATTAAGTTCTAATGGTGGGCAATATCAAACAGATTTTCTTGGCAATGCTATAACAGTTGCTCCAAATTCTAAAGGTGAATTCTTATCAAGAACTTTTGCAGGAGCCAAAAGATTGGCTTTGTTTGACGACTACGAACAAAGATATAATATTAAACACTTTGACTTAGCAATAGATTTTGGTTGGTTTTACTTCCTAACTAAACCCTTTTTCTATGCTTTGTCTTGGGCAAATGACTATTTGGGTAACTTTGGATTAGCTATTCTTGCTATAACTGTAGTTGTTAAATTAGTTTTCTTTCCGTTAGCCAATAAATCATACAAAAGTATGGCTAAAATGAGAGTTCTTACTCCTCAAATCCAAAAATTAAGAGAGCGTGTAGGAGATGATAGGCAAAAATTAAATCAAGAAATGATGAATTTGTATAAGAAAGAAAAAGTCAACCCTGCAGCTGGCTGTTTGCCTATTTTGATTCAGATTCCAGTTTTCTTTGCGCTCTATAAGGTTTTATTTGTGTCTATTGAGATGAGACAAACCCCATTCTTTGGATGGATAAAAGATCTTTCAGTTCAAGATCCAACGAGTATTTTCAATCTTTTTGGATTATTACCTTATAGCACGACTATTCTTCCTGATTTTTTAAATATTGGGATTTGGCCATTATTAATGGGTGTTACTATGTTTTTACAACAACGCCTGAACCCAACTCCTCCTGATCCAATTCAAGCAAAAATCTTTGCTTGGATGCCTGTTGCGTTTACATTTTTGTTAGCAACGTTCCCAGCTGGCTTAGTTATATATTGGACATGGAATAATTTACTTTCTATATGTCAACAATGGGTAATAATGAATAAAATGAATAAAGAGACTAAATAATATAGAAAGTTACGTACTTGCTTTATGAAGAAGTTGATATTGAAAACGCACGTAAATTATTTTCTGGAGAATGTAATTTCATTGCAGCCGCTTTAAATGAAAATGCGATACCTCCAGAAGATAGTAATGAAATAGCTTTTGCAGGTAGATCTAATGTTGGTAAAAGTTCACTGGTAAATGCGTTGACAAATAGAAAAACCTTAGCAAGGACAAGTCAAACTCCAGGAAGAACTAGGCAATTAATATTTTTTGATCTTACATATCAATCACGTAAATTAAGATTAGTTGATTTGCCTGGTTATGGTTATGCAAAAGCTCCCAAAAAAGATATCCACTCCTGGACATCTCTGACGGTTAAGTATTTAAAAGGCAGGCCCTCTTTGAGAACAGTGTGTCTATTAGTTGATAGTAGAAGAGGAATTGGAGATCATGATAAAACGATAATGAAAGAATTAGATATGGCTGCTGTTAGCTGGGTTTTGGTACTTACTAAAGTTGATAAATTGAATAACGAAGAGCTTAAAAAAGTTAAAGAAGAATCCCATGAAATCATATCTAAGCACCCTGCCTCTTATCCAGAAATAATGATAACATCTAGTTTGAAAAATGATGGTTTAAGTTCCCTAAGGACTTATCTTGCAAGCTTCGCATAAAAAATTAGATAAAATAATAATTTTTTTTAAAATTATATGATATTAATTTTAAATTATACATTAAGCGGGCATAAAATTGAATAAAAATAAAGAAGAAATAAGATCTGAATGGCTCAGTAAAGCTAATTTACTCACTGAAACTTTACCTTTTATGAAAAGGTATGCAAACAAAGTGATTGTTGTAAAGTTTGGTGGTAATGCTATGGGTAAAAAAGAATATGTTGACAGTTTTGCTAAAGATATTGCTTTTTTGCAACAAGTTGGGATGCTGCCAGTTGTAGTCCATGGAGGCGGTCCCCAAATTGGAGATATGTTATCTAAACTAAAAATCAAAACAGAATTTATAAATGGTTTAAGAATTACTGATGCGGCTACAATTGATGTAGTGGAGATGGTTCTAAGTGGAGTTACTAATAAATCGATTGTTACAGCAATATCAAATGCTGGTGCTAAAGCAGTAGGAATTTCCGGTAAAGATGGAAACCTGATTACAGCAAAGAGATTATTGCAAATAGATGACAATTCAGATTCTAATGTAGAAAAAGCAATTGACCTTGGTTATGTAGGAGAGCCAGAAGAAATTGATCCTAAAGTTATCTATGCCCTAATTAATGAAAAAATGATCCCAGTAATTGCTCCTGTTGGTATGGGAGTAGATGGACAAACATATAATATTAATGCCGACACTGCTGCCGGTGCTATTTCTGCATCAATGAAAGCTTCAAGAATGATAATGTTGACTGACGTTTCTGGCGTTCTTGATCATAATGGAGAGCTAATAACAGAATTAACAGTTTCACAAGCAGAAGACCTTATCAAAAATAAAGTTGTAGTAGGAGGAATGATCCCAAAGCTTAAGACATGCATAAGTGCAGTTTTAGGTGGAGCAGAAGCTTCTGTAATTATGGATGGAAGAATGTCTCATTCACTATTGTTAGAACTTTTTACTGAACATGGTGTGGGTACTATAATTCGAAAAAATCCTAATTAATTCCTATTACATAAAGAAATAATTAATGAAAAATAATAATTTAATTCCTTCAAATTTTAATAATAGTTATGATTATTGGGTATTTGATCTTGATAATACCATATATGACTTTAATTTGGGTCTTTTTAGAAGAATTTCTCAGAGAATGACCGATTATATAAAGAATTTCTTTAAATTAAGCCATGCAGACGCTCTTAATCTTCAGAAAGATATGTATAAAAAGTATGGTTTAACATTGAGAGGATTAATAATTGAAAAGAATTTAGACCCCGAACCTTTTCTTGAGTATGTTCATAATGTTAGCTTTGATGATTTAAAAATAGACCTTGAATTAAAAAAATTATTAAGTGAAATCAAAGGAAAAAAATCAATTTACACTAATGCATCATATAAACATGCAGAAAACATATTAACTTCTATGGGAATTTTTGAGGAATTTGAAGTAATTTTTGATATAAAAGATTCAAACTATGTAGCTAAACCGGATCAAAAGTCTTATCTCATTATGAAAGAAAAGTTTGGTCTTGATGATGATAAAATTAAGAGGAGTATTTTCTTTGAAGATACTGCAAAGAACTTAAAACCTGCTAGTGAGCTAGGCATGAGTACAGTCTGGATTGAAAATGATTTTAACAAAGATGAAGCAAATGATCTTAAAGAATACATTAATTTCACTGGTTCTGACATTAAATCTATTTTGAACAAAATGTTGAGACATTGAAGTTTATAAATTACTAAAACTTAAATTAAGGAAATTAAAATGAATTTTGAAAATATTAAATCAGTTATAGAAAGAGTTTTTGATAATAATGAAGATGTAAACCCAAACACTTCGGGAGAAGTTAAAAATTCTATTGAGGCAGCTTTAAGTTATTTGGATCAAGGCCAATTAAGAGTGGCTGAGCCATTGGGTAATAGCAAATGGCAAGTTAATCAATGGCTAAAAAAGGCTGTACTTTTATCTTTTAAATTAAATGATATGGATATTATTTCTGGTGGTCCAGAAAGTGTTAACAAAGGGCCTACAAATTGGTGGGATAAAATACCTTCAAAGTTTGCTGGATGGAATAAAGATAATTATAAAAAAGCAGGATTTAGATCTGTTCCTGGATGCGTTGTAAGACACTCAGCGTTTATTGCTCCTAGTGTTGTGTTAATGCCCTCGTTTGTAAACATAGGTGCATATGTTGATACTGGAAGTATGATTGACACTTGGGCCACTGTAGGTTCATGCGCTCAAATTGGAAAAAATGTACATATATCTGGTGGTGCTGGAATAGGAGGTGTACTAGAGCCAATTCAAGCAGGACCTGTAATTATAGAGGATGATTGTTTTATAGGGGCTAGATCTGAAGTTGCAGAGGGTGTCATTGTAGAAAAAGGGGCAGTTCTGTCTATGGGTGTTTTCATTGGTGCTTCAACAAAAATTATTGATAGAAATACTGGCGAAATTTTTATAGGAAGAGTTCCAGCTTATTCTGTTGTTGTTCCTGGTAGTCTGCCTGGAAAACTATTGCCTGATGGATCTCAAGGTCCTAGTTTGTACTGTGCGGTCATTGTAAAAAAAGTTGATGCTCAGACACGATCAAAAACATCAGTTAATGAATTGTTAAGAGATTAGATTAGGTATTGAATGTCTAATATTATAGATGCAGTTGAATTAACCTCTAAGTTAATTAGGTGTGAAAGTATTACACCAAATTCAGGAGGAGCTATTGATCTTATAATAACTTACTTAGAGCCTTTAGGTTTTAAATGTGAAAAAATTAATTTTGGTAAGGGTGCTGAAAAAGTAGAGAACTTGTATGCAAGGTTAGGTAATCTAGAACCAAATTTTTGTTTTGCAGGTCATGTAGATGTTGTCCCTGCTGGTGACATTAATACTTGGTCAATTAACCCTTTTAGTGGCGAGGTCAAATCCGGGAAAATATGGGGTAGGGGAGCCGCTGATATGAAATCTGGAATAGCTGCTTTTATTGCTGCAGTCTCAAATTTTTTGTTTACTCAGAAAGATTTTACTAAATTTGGAAGTGTATCTTTTCTCATTACAAGTGATGAGGAAGGTAAAGCTATTAATGGAACAAAAAAAGTTGTTGATTGGCTTGAGGAAAGGGAAGAAAAGATAGCCGCATGTATAGTTGGAGAGCCTACAAATGTAAGTGAGATGGGTGATACTATTAAAATTGGGAGAAGAGGCAGTTTCACAGGATTTTTAAAAGTTAAAGGTGTTCAAGGTCATGTGGGTTATCCTCATCTAGCTGATAATCCAATAAATTCTCTAATAAAAATGCTAGAACCATTTGGCAAGATATATATTGATGAAGGAACTGAAGATTTTCAACCTAGCTCTGTTATGGTTACAAGCATTGATGTTAATAATAATGCTAGTAATGTCATTCCAGGAGAAGTAACTGCAATATTTAATATAAGGTTCAACACTCTTCATACTGTTCAGTCTCTGAAATCAATGATAGAAAATCAATTTAATCAAATAACAAAAAATTACGAGTTTGAGTACTTTTGTAATGCTGAACCTTTTTTAACTAGAGATGAATTCCTAAAAAAAACAATTGAGAAATCTATTAAAAAAGTTGTTAAAACTACGCCTAAGCAATCCACATCTGGAGGAACCTCTGATGCACGTTTCATTTCCAGAATATGTCCAGTAATTGAGTTTGGTCTTGTAGGAAAAACAATGCATAAGATTGATGAGAATGTCGAAGTTGATGATGTGAAAAAGTTAGTAAACATTTATAACTTATTTTTATGTAATTATTTTGGAGTTAGAAGTTTTGATTAATCCTCCCCCAAGTCCTTTTGTAGTAAAAGACGGTTTTGTGTCTGCATTTATGTTTATGACAAAAAAAGAAAATGCTACTGGCGTATTTAATCTAAACAAAAATGGTTTTTGGGATAGTTGTTGGATAGTTTTTTTTGTAAACGCAGTGGTGTCATCACTTGCCTCTTATGGTATTAAAGCTAATCTTGAGGGTGATATAGAGAGCGGTATTCTACCAAGGTTACTTTTAATTACAGTTATTGACATATGTTTGTTTTCAATTCTTGTTAACATGATTTTTGAAAAAATCGGCAAAGGTAAGTTTTTTTATAGATTTATTATTCCCTTTAACTGGATACAATCTTTTCAAGCCATTATAATGCTTTCTTTTGCAATGTTAGGATTAATTTTTCCTCCTTCAATTTTTGTTTTTTTTGGCATTTGTGTAGTAATTTGGGTAACATTTTCTTTGTGGAGGATTGGTAAAGAAGAAGTAGGGTTATCTGGATGGGGCGCAACAGGGATGATTTTTTTATCAGTTGTAATTGAAGCAAGTTTAGGTATGTTTTCTAGATCATTATCCGTAGCTATTTAAAATTAATTATAAATTTTATTATCATATATTATAGGCCAATTATCATCTAATAAAGTTTTGGGATAATCTATTTTTTCCAGGTATAATCCTTCCGGTGGTGCGGTAGGTCCAGCTAAACTTCTATCTTTTCCTATTAGTATTTCTTTAACTTTATGAGGCTCCCAAGTCTTATCACCTACTTTTACCATTGTTCCGGCAATAATTCTAACTTGGCTATGCAAAAAACTCTTAGCTAAAACTTGCATAACTATCTCGTCTGCATAATTAGAAAAAGTAATTTTATCTAATGTTCTAATAGGAGATTTAGCTTGACAATTAATAGTTCTAAAGCTGGTAAAGTCATGTTCACCTATTAAATATTTAACAGCTTCTTGCATCAATTTAATATCTAATTTTTTCCTAACATGCCAAACTTTACCCTTGTCTATACCTGGTGGAGCAGCTCTACATAAAATCCTATATCTATAAAGCCTTTTAATAGCACTAAAGCGAGCATTAAATTCTGGCTTAACACTTTTAGCTGAAATAACCCTTATTGAAGTATCTTTTAATAATGCATTAAATGCTGAAATTATATAAAAAGGGTGTTTAGTAGTTAATTTATGATTGTTTGGTAAATAAATATGTGCAACCTGTCCTAACGCATGTACTCCTGCATCAGTTCTACCAGAACCCTGGATTTCAAATTTTTCGTTAAAGATTTTTTCAGCTGCCTTTTCAATACTTCCCTGAACAGATATTCCTTCCTTTTGTTTTTGCCACCCAACTAAACCATTTCCATTATATTCTATAAGCAACGCATATTTAACTTTATTTTCTATTTCCAAATGTCTCGCCAATCTTTAACTTTGTTCCATTTAAAAACTCAGAAGCATTAATAACTTTTTTACCTGGTTTTTGTAATAAATTTATTTCTAAGACAGAATTATGAGCGCAAGCTACTAAAATTTTTTTTTGAACATCAATAATGGTCCCTGGTATTCTATCATGAGAATAATTTTGTGGCGTAGCAGAAATTACCTTAATTATTTCTGTATCTAAAAATGTAAATGCTCCTGGGAAAGGGTCAAAAGCTCTTATTTTATTACATATCGCATTTGCATCAAGATCCCAGTTTATTTCAGCCTCTGTTTTTTCAATTTTATTAGCATATTTGATACCAATTTCTTTCTGAGCTTTTGGATGAATTTTGCCTACAGTATAGTCTTTTATAGCATTTATAAAAATTTCAGCCGTAACGTTTGATAGTTTATCGTGAATTATTTGAGCATTATCGCTTTTATTAATATTAATAGTTTTAGATAAAATTATAGGTCCAGTATCCATACCTTTTTCCATTAACATAATACAGGAACCGGTTTTTTTGTCGCCTGCTTCAATTGCCCTTTGTATCGGAGCGGCACCTCTCCATCGTGGTAATAGACTAGCATGACCGTTAATACAGCCATATTTAGGAACGTTTAAATATCTCTCAGGAAGAATTAATCCATAGGCTACTACAACTACAATATCTGGTTTAAACTCTTTAAATCTAAAAAAAATATCATCATTCTTGAGGGATGTAGGTGTCAGAACTTCTATATTCAAATTTTTTGCTGCCCTCGCAACAGGAGAGTCATTTACCTTCATACCTCTACCACTAGGACGAGCAGGCTGAGAAAAAACACTTATCACATTATAATTTGATGCTATTGATTTGAGACTGGGAACAGCGAAATCAGGTGTCCCCATAAATATTATATTCAAAAAATCCTCACTGTTTAGAATATTCCTTTATAGCTTTTTTAAGAATGATTTCTCTTTTTAATTTAGAAATATGATCAATAAAAAGAATTCCATTTAAATGATCAATTTCATGTTGTATGCAAGTTGCAAGTAAACCTGAGGCTTCAAGGGTAATATTTTTTTTATTTTCGTCAGTATATCTTACTTTTAATGATGAAGGTCTCTTAACATTTGCATTATAACCTGGAATAGACAAACATCCCTCTTCTCTTTCCTTTAAATCTTCACTTAAAAATATTATTTCGGGGTTAATCATTTTGATTGGAAACGGTTCCAGTTTATCATTTTTAATTTTTTTATTATATTCTTCTTCAGATATTTCCTCTTCATCAATATTATTTTTACCACAATCCATTACAATAAGTCTTTTATCAATTGCTATCTGAGTTGCTGCTAGGCCAATACCGTTAGCGTTATACATAGTGTCTAACATATCATCTAGAAGAGTTAAGATTTTGTTATCAATTTCAATTACAGGTTTTGCTTTAACCTTCAGAAATGGATTAGGTACTTTGATTATTTCATAAAGACTCATTTTTAGCCTATCCTAATAATAATTTTTTAATTTTAGTTAATTTATAATCTAATTGTATTATTATAAAAAATAAAGGTGGAGTTAAAATGGATTTCAAATATTTGATTGTATTTCTTATATCTCTTTTAATATCCTCAATAATTATATTTTTAATATGTAAGATATATTTTGAAAAAAAAAGTAATACTAATGACTTAATAAATTCTCAAAAAGATGAATTAAACCAGATAACTGAATTAAAAGGAGCTGTTTCTCAGTTAAGTAGTACTATTGAAGAAAGGTTAGGAAACTTTGGATCATCTATTGGGAATAGCCTTAGTCAGCAAACTCAAAACACGCAAAAATCATTAATGGAGATGCATGCTCGATTAGAAATTATTGATAGAGCTCAAGAAAATATAAGCTCTCTATCTAACCAGGTTAATGATTTACAGAATATATTATCAAACAAGCAATTAAGGGGGGCTTTTGGAGAAGTTCAACTAGAAAATATTGTTAAGGATGCTCTTCCACAAAATGCATATAAATTTCAATACACTTTATCATCAAACACTCGGGTTGATTGTATTGTGAAAATGCCTCAGCCCCCAGGATCTATTTGTATAGATTCTAAATTTCCTCTTGAAGATTATAAGAAATTAGCAAGTTCTACAAATGATCAGGAAAAAAAAGAAAACTTGAAATCCTTTCATAATGCTGTTCAAAAACATATTAAAGATATTGCTGAAAAGTATATTTTACCAGGTGAAACTGCTGACTCAGCTATTATGTTTCTCCCAAGTGAGTCAATTTACTCAGAAATAAATATCAGATTTCCGAAATTAGTAAACGAAAGTAGAAATAAAAAAGTTTATATGGCTGGGCCAGATAATTTAATGCTTTTACTTCATACAGTAAGAGCAATTTTAAGAGATGCCACTATGAGCCAAACTGCTGGCAAGATTCAAATCGAAGTCGATAAATTAAGCAATGATTTAAATTTATTAGCAGATAGAATTTTTAAGTTAGATAAGCATTTCGATCTAGCAAGAAAAGATTTAGATGAAATTAAAATTTCCCATAGAAAAATTGAAAACAGAGGTAATGTTATTACATCAATAGACGTCAATGATAAAAAAAGAATTAGTTAGATATGTTATAATTCACTTCTTGCCTTTAATGCTTGAGCAATAGTACCGTCATCTAAAAAATCTAATTCTCCTCCTACGGGCATACCATGGGCTAATCTGGTTATTTTTATGTTTAGCTTACTAAACCTGTCTGCTAAATAATGAGCTGTCGTTTGGCCATCAAGAGTGGCAGAAATTGCAATAATTACTTCTGTAAAATCTCCACTCTTTAGTTTCATTTCTAATGAATCTATATTTAATTGTTGAGGGTTAATGCCGTCTATAGCTGATAAAACACCACCTAATATATGATATTTCCCATTATAAACGTTTGACCTCTCCATTGCCCACAAGTCTGCGACGGTCTCGACTATGCATATGATTTTGTTATTTCTTGATGTGTTTATGCATATATCACAAATTTCTTTTTCATCTAAGTTACCACATTCAATACAACTTTTAACTTTATTAGCTACATCATTCATATCTTGAATAAGAGGAAGAAATAATTTTTCCTTATCTTTTAATAAATATAAAATAACTCGTCTAGATGATCTAGGTCCTAAGCCAGGTAATTTAGAAACTTTTTTTATTAATTTTTCAAGTATTTGCTCTGACATTTTAAATTTTCAAGCTTTAAATGTTAATCTTTATGTTCAATAGATATTATTTCGGCATCAGGAAATTTTTTAAAAACCTCTGAAAATTCAGCACTATTTTTAAGTTCATTTTTTTGTGCTTCTAGTTCATCGTATTTTTTTTCTGCAATAGTTTTTTCGCCTTCTTCTTCAGATAAAGAAATACTCCACTTACTTCCTGTTAATTTTCCAAGGGTATTAGATAAATTCGTAAGAATATTCTCGTCTGAATGAGATTTTAATCTAACTTTAATAACTCCTCTAGAATATGAAACTAAATGAACATTATTTATTATTTGTGCATGAAGCAAAGATTCTTTGTTTTCTAATAACAAATTTAACATTGCTTCAAAGCTATCTGGATAATTAAAATTATGAGGCTTATCTTGATTTATATTATTTGAGTTCTGGGGTTGGTTTTTAACATCGAAATCATCAGTAGTGCTCATTTGAGGCACGTTAATTTTTGTCTCATCATTTTTTAGAGGACTAGACAGCTGTTTCAACAAAGCAGAAGGGTCGGGTAATAATGATCCATAACATAATTTTATTATAGCCATTGAGCCAGCTTGTTCTTGATTTGGTGCGTATCTAATTTCTTCTATACTCTTAATTAAAATTTGCCAAAAATTAACTAGTTTTGTAAGATTGTTTGTAGCTAATTTTGAAATTTTTTCTTCAAAGAGATCATCTCTCTCTGGAACTTCTTTTATTACATTCATCTTAGAAGCTAAATGACATATTTCTAACAAGTTAGAGATGATCTGGCTAGGTTGAACTCCGTTTTGAATTATTGAATCATATATCTTAAGAGCTTGACTACATTTGTTAAGAAGGCAAAGCTCAAACAATTCGATATTTTTTTCATAACCGTTTAAGCCTAACATATTCAAAACGGTTTCACTTTTTATATTATCTTTACACAGAGATGCAGCCTGATCTAACAATGAAAGAGCATCTCTAACAGAACCTTCACTCGCTTTACAAATTTGGATAATTGAATCATTTTCATATATAATTTTTTCAGTTTCACAAATTTTAAATAGATGAGAGCTTAAAGTATTTAAATCAACTCTTTGAAGGTCAAATTTCTGGCATCTCGAAATTATAGTTGCAGGAATTTTTTTTATTTCTGTAGTTGCAAAAATAAATTTAACATTTTGTGGAGGCTCTTCTAAGGTCTTTAATAAAGCATTAAAAGCAGCATTAGATAACATATGTACTTCATCTATTATGTAAACTTTATAACGTGCGTTATTAGGAGAATACATAACTGAATCAATTATTTCTCTTATTCCATCTACACCTGTTCTGCTTGCTGCATCAACTTCTATCACGTCAAGAAAATTTCCATTGCTTATTGACGTGCAAGGGGAACAATTATTACAAATATCAAAAGAAGGTTCTTTTTTGTTGCCATCAGCTATGCAGTTTAAGGCCTTAGCTATAATCCTTGCTGTTGTTGTTTTACCCACCCCTCTTATTCCTGTTAATAAGAAGGCATGTGCAAGTCTTCCATTATTAAGAGCGTTATTAAAAGTTTTTACAAGAGTGTCTTGTCCAATAAGTTCACTGAAGTCTTTTGGTCTATATTTACGTGCTAAGACCCTATAATTATTTTGAGCGGAATTAGTATTGATTTTATATCTCGTTTTTTAATTATAAAAACGAAGGGCCTCACAACCCGCTATCATTGTTACGGCTGCTTCCTTTCGGACCTGACCGGATTGGCAAGAATTACGTCCGTGTGACCCTTCAACACAATATATCTTATAAATCACAAAAATATGCAAGAAAATCTATTCTCTAAGCTAGTATTTTCTTTTTCTACTATATGTTCCAATAATTTTTACAGAATTTGGCTCACTATAAAAATTCATTTCTTCTAAGGCATTTTGCATAGATTTTGTTTGAGGATGACCTTCTGCATCTACGTAAAATCTAGCCGCATTCATTTCTTGGCCTCCAATATAGCTCTCAAGTTTAGTTAGATTAATGCCATTGGTTGCAAATCCACCTAAAACTTTGTACAAGGCAGCAGGTACTGATCTAACCTCAAATATGATTGTTGTTACTGGGTTTGGAATATCAACAGAAGGTATCTCAGGCTTTTGAGACATAATTAGAAATCTTGTTGTGTTGTGCTCAGCATCTTCAATATTATTTTTTAATATTTTAAGATCATAAATTTTGGCTGCCATATTAGATGCTATTGCTGCAATTTGTGGATCCCCTAATTTTGAAATTTCTGCAGCAGCTCCTGCAGTGTCTATATGTTGTATGGGTAAAAGATTATTTTCATTAATGAACTTTCTACACTGAGCAAGTCCTTGTGCATGACTTTTAACATATTTTAAATTTTCTAATTTTGAATCTTTTGTTCCTAATAAATAATGATTAACTTTTTGAAAATGTTCACCAACTATAAATAAACCACTTTCTGGAATTAGATGATGAATGTCTGCAACTCTACCAGCCACAGAATTTTCTACAGGAACCATAGAGTAGTTGGTTTCTCCATTTTTTGTTGAATTCAACATTTCCTCAAAAGAATTGCAAGGTACAGGCTCAGCATCAGGAAAACATATTTCACAAGCTAAGTTCGAGTATGCACCTGCCATCCCCTGGAAAGCTACCTTCAAATTATGATTTTTTTTATCCATTATTAATCTCTGATTTTTAAATATATAATTATATGAAGAGCTAGGTTAAGTCTCTAAAATAATTTTCTGCTTTTTCTAAATCACTGTCAGTATCAACCCCTATTGGATGCTCACTGGTAACAATAGCATGAATTTTTATACCTGCTTCAAGAGCACGTAATTGTTCAAGTTTTTCTGACTTTTCAAGAGGAGAAGGTTTTAAATTCACGAATTTTTCTAGAATGTGCCTTTGCCATGAATAAATACCTATGTGATGCCATATAGGAGCTTCTCCAGTTGGAATACATGCTCTGCTAAAATATAACGCATTGCCAACAGTATTTTCTATTTGTATATCATCAGGAAATGCTAATGCTACTTTTACAACTGAGCTGTCATTAAACTCTTGCTCAGTAGCTTTAACTACTACCGTTACAATTTCTTTTGTGTTGTCTTGGATAACTTTGGCTAGTTTTCCAATTAGTTTTCCTGAAATATTGGGAAGATCGCCTTGAAGATGAATGATCTTTTTATATTTTTTATTAGGATCAAAAATTTCTAGAGCTTCATAAATCCTATCAGAACCACTTGCATGATTTATTGAAGTCATTAAAGCTGTTCCACCGTGTTTTGTAACTTCATCAGCAATTACTTTATCATCAGTGGCTACAAGAATAGGAATATTTAAGTTGGCACTTTTAGCACAGTTGAATGCATGTATAATGAGAGGTATACCATTTATTTTTTGCAGTGGTTTTCTTATTAACCTAGTAGAACCCATCCTTGCTGGTATCAATATAATTGTATCAGAAAAGTTCAATTTTAAAGCTCCTCTAGCTTTTTAGAACACTATATAATTTAATTATTAAATAACTAGTTTTAAATATTTATACTTGAAGAAAACTGATCTTGCATGTAAATATTTATTCATAAAAATTTAAATACTTTTGATTGGTTGATTAATGGACGCTCTTAAATTTAATAAAATAGCTGCCGCTGTTTTATCTGGTATTTTGCTAATTATGGTTTTTGGTAAAATTGGTAATATTTTAGTTAATCCAAACACAGATGTGTCTAATGCTTATCCTATACAAGTACCAGAAAGTGCTTCAACAGAGATTAAAGAAGAAAAGGAAGTTGTTATAGAACCAATTGCTGCATTAATTGCAGCAGCAAATATAGAAAGTGGCCTTAAGATTGCAAAAAAGTGCGTTGCTTGTCATGGGTTTGATGCTGGTGGGCCAAACAAAGTTGGTCCCAATCTTTATAATATTGTAAATAAAGATCAAGGTAAAGCCGATTATGCATACTCTAAAGTATTAGCTTCACTTACTGGCAAATGGACTTACGAAGAACTTAATAAATTTTTATATAAACCTAAACTATATGCAAAAGGTACAAAAATGAATTATGCTGGTTTATCAAAAACACAGGATAGAGCAGATTTAGTAGCTTGGTTAAGAACTTTGAGTGATAATCCTGTTCCACTACCTTAATCTTAAGAAATAGATTCTTTTTAAGAAAAATATGTTTTAATGAATTCTTCTGAATTAAAAGTTATATCTGGCTTTATAAATACTTTAGCTGATATTTCAAAAAAAATTACTTTAGAAGGTTTTAATTCAAACTTCTCTTCAGAAACAAAAAAAGACGGAAGTCCCGTCACTAAATTTGATATAAATGCTGAACAAGCAATTTGTGATCAAATAAATAGAAAGTTCCCTGACCATAATATAATTGCGGAAGAAAATGGTTCTATCAACAAAGAATCTGACTACACATGGATAATTGATCCAATAGATGGGACCAGAAGTTATGTTATTGGAAGGCCTTTGTGGGGAACGTTAATAGGTCTGGCCTACAAAGATCAACCAATAATTGGTTTGGCAGATTTTCCAGCTTTAAATGAAAGGTGGTTAGGATTTGATAATAAATGTTTTCTTAATAATCATGAATTTAATCATAAGCCTAAAATAATTTCAAATATCTCTGACGCAACAATTGGTTCAACAAGTCCAAGTTTATTTTCTATAAAAACTATAAAAAAATTCAACAAGTTATTAGACGCAACTAAGCATAATATCTGGTCAGGAGATTGTCATAATTATTGTTTGGTTCTAAGAGGTGGGTTGGATTTAGTCGTAGAGGAGGGTCTTTCAGCCTATGATGTATTACCTCTTGTACCCATTCTAAAATCACAGGATATAATGATTACTGACTGGTATGGTAGAAATTTAAAATTAGAAAATGATGTTTTTTATAAATATTCTACAGTTGTGGCTAATAATCCTAAATTGCATGAATCAGCAATTTCTTTATTAAAGTAGAGGCTCAGTTTTATTTATCTCTTATTACAATGATTGATTATCATATTTACAATGTTTCTTAGTCCCATAGCTTCTCCTCCACTAGGAAAACCTGGCCTAGAATTATTGTTCCAAGCCATTAAATCAATATGTGCCCACTTTGTATTGGGATTAATAAACTTCTTTAAGAAGAGGGCGGCTGTTATGGCTCCACCCGTTCCAGCATTGCCTGTACTACTTATGGCTTCATAGCTAGTTTCTAGAAATCTTTCATAAGGAGAAAATAAAGGCATTCTCCATACTGGGTCTATTTGTTCTATTCCTGAACTAACTATGCTATTTCCCAAATCATCATCATTAGTAAACAAAGCTGGTAGCTCTGTTCCTAATGCAACTCTAGCTGCACCAGTTAACGTTGCAAAATCAATAATAAAATCATTATTATCTTTACCTTCTTGAGAAAATAAAAGGGCATCAGCAAGTAAAAGTCTTCCTTCAGCGTCGGTATTACCTATTTCAACAGGCGTTTTATTTCGTGAATATATAATGTCCATCGGTCTCATAGATTTTTCAGAAACCGCATTTTCAGCAAGAGGTATAATAATCCTTAAATTTACAGGGTAGTTCATTGACATAAGGGCATATCCTATACCTAAAACAACGGCACTTCCTCCCATATCCTTTTTCATAAGTAACATGCTGTTTGAAGGTTTTATATCTAAGCCTCCACTGTCGAATGTAACACCTTTTCCAATTAAGACTATTGTAGGAGATTCCTTTTTTTTATCATTATTCCATTTGATATCAATTAGAGCAGGTTTGTTTTCAGAAGACCTTCCAACAAAATTAATCAAAGGAAAATTATTTTTTAATTTTTCTCCTTCATAGGTGCTTATTTGGGAACCAAAAGGTTTTAGAAATTTTCTAATGATTTCAATATAATTTTTTGGAGTTAAAATATTTGGAGGCAAATTGATCAAATTTCGAGTAAGAAAAATACCTTTTAATTCTGCTATACATCTGTCATGTAAGTCTTTATTAATTAATGTTCTAATTGTATTTAAACATAGTGTCTGAACTTCTGATTTAATTTTTGGTTTGTCTAATTTAAATTGATAGAAACTCAATCCCCAACCAAGAAAAAAATTATATATTTCCTTCTCTTCAATGTTATCAATATTTTGAACGGCCCACTTTCTCTTTGGAACCTTTTTCGAAATTTCCGCAGCTTGATCAATAATAGATTTTCTGAGCTCTGAGGAGTTTTTTATTATAGCAACTGCTCCAGCAAGATTTGAGTTTTCGTCAGGGAAAAAACCAAAATGATCTGTTTCTAATTGGAAAGCAGATGTTAAAAAATGTTTTTGTTTGTCGGTAATTAGATTTGTAGAATTAAGGCTCTTAATATTTTTAAAAATATAAAGGGGTGTTGAATTTATTTTTATATTATTACAAAAACCTATTATTTCATTATCTAAATTATCAAACATTTTTTTATAAACCTTGTTTAAATCATAAAATTATAACATTACTAGTAAATTATGATATTTCTAGTTAATTAATACCAATATTCTATTTAAAATATACAGGTATCAAAGTGTTCGTTAAAAATATTAATAAGTTAAAAATATTAATTTTTAGTTTTTTATCACTTTTAATTTTTACAGCACTTTTTTCAGGCCAGAATTCTATACCTCCAATAGATAGAGATGAAGCACGTTTTGCGCAAGCTAGTCGTCAAATGGTTGAAAGCAATGATTATTTAAATATAAAGTTTCAGGATGAGATTAGAGCAAAAAAACCAGTAGGAATTTATTGGCTTCAATCTTTTTCAGCTAATATTTTTGGTTCTGAAGATATTAGCTCTTATAGGCTTCCTTCTTTATTAAGCGCATTTATCTCTATTATTTTTTTGGGTTTAATCACTAGATTAATTTTTCCTTTTGATCAGACTTTATTAGTTACTTTATTTTTTGCATCCTCTTTTATTTTTGTAAGTGAAGCCCATTTGGCAAAAACAGATTCAACCCTTTTAAGTTTAATATGTATACAACAATTTTTCTTGCTCAAAATCTTAATGAGTAAAAAAAAATCTTTTAAAGTGGAATACTTATATCCTATTTTTTTATGGGTTGCTTTTGCTTTTGGAGTTTTAGTTAAAGGTCCAGTATCATTTGCTATTTTATTTTCAACAATTCTATCATTTTGTTTTTTTGAAAAATCTTTAGATTTGTTAAAATCTATTAAACCTATTTTAGGAATTTTATTATGTTCTATAATAATTCTTCCTTGGTTTATTGCTATTCAAGAGTCCACTCAGGGACTTTTTTTACAAAAAGCATTTAGTGAAGATTTTTTTAATAAATTGCAAAGTGGACAAGAGGGACATGGAGCTTGGCCAGGAACTCATGTTTTATTACTTTCGATTTCACTATGGCCAATTGCAACTTTTCTTCCAAGTATGATTTTATTTTGTAAGGAAAACATAAACAGTCTCACCGTAAAATTCTTGATAAGTTGGATTCTTCCCTTTTGGATAATGATTGAATTAACTCCAACAAAGTTAATTCATTATTCTTTACCGGTCTTACCAGCAATTACTATTCTTACTATAGGTGGATTATTTCAATTTAGACATAACATTAATAAAATTAAAAATTTATTTTTGAAAAATATAATTTTCCTTATGTCTATTTTTTTCAGTCTAGGAGGAGTTTTTTTAGGCATATTAATATTTTATTTAGCCAATAATTTTGAAGCTGGTGATAATAAGAATTTAGCTTTAATTTCAACTTTAGTTTTAATTACTTCTATAATTATTTTTATAATATCTCTGATTTTTATTTTTAATGTGCGAGGCATGTTTGAAAAACATAAGATACTTATATCAAACACTCCTATTTTAATTATAGCATTAGGTGCTCTTTTCCATATTCTTAACTTTAAGTTTATTTTTCCTAATTTAGATTATTTTTATCCTAGTAAAATGATTGCAAAAAAAATAGAAAAGATAAAACCTGAAACAATAGCTTCCGCTGGATACCATGAGCCTAGTTTAGTTTTTTTATTAAAAGGAAATGTTCTTTTATCAACACCGAATGAAGTGGCTATTTTTATGGCTGAAGGTAGAAGGAATATTGGTTTAATAGAGAACAGTTCTCTTGAAGAGTTTATGGAGTTTGCGAATGAACTCAACTTGAAAGTAGTTAAAAAAGATATAGTAAAGGGGTTTAATATAGCTAAGGGAAAACATATACAAATTCATATTTTTGAAAATCAAATATTTGACCAATGAAGTTAAAGTGGCTATTGATTGCTAATATTATAAAAAGATAAAATTAATCATGAATGAATCACCTCAAATATCAATAGTAGTTCCTGTTAAAAATGAGTCAGGAAATATTGATAACTTGATAAAAGAAATTGATATAGCTTTAAGTAAATTCAAATATGAAATTATTTACGTTGATGATGGATCCACTGACAACACCCCTTTTGAATTAAAAAATAATTTAAAAATTAATAAAAGGTTAAGAGTTCTCTCGCATACAAGTAGCCTTGGTCAGTCTGCAGCATTGCGATCGGGAATATCTTTGTCTAAATCACCGTTAATTGCGACATTAGATGGTGATGGTCAAAACGTTCCCTCAGATCTTCCTAAAATGATTGACTTAATAAATCAGAAACCTAATCAATTAGTATTGGTTGGAGGTGTTAGGGCTAGACGAAAAGATAGTTTAACAAGATTATGGGCATCTTCTTTTGCCAAATATTGTCGCTTTCTTTTCCTAAAAGACAAACACCCTGACTCTGGATGTGGTATAAAAGTTTTTCATAGAGAATTATATATGAGGCTTCCTTATTTTGATCATATGCATAGATTTTTATCTGCTTTGGTTCAAAGAGAGGGCGGAATTGTTTTGGATATAGAAGTTAACCACAGACAAAGAATGGTTGGTAATTCTAATTATACAAATGTAGGAAGATTTTTTGTTGGAATTTTTGATATGTTAGGAGTCGTATGGTTGCTAAAAAGAATGCCTAAGGATAAAACATGTAAAGAAATTTTTAATGATTAGGAAATGCAAATGAATTTTATTTCTTTTTTATCTGCTCAAATTGAAAAATTTGCATTTGCTTTAAATGATATAATTATATCTTTATTTCCTTTTTTCGAAGCTTACCTAAACAATCACCCTGAAGCAATAATGATAATAATAGGATTTGGAGGGCAAGCACTTTTCGCTGCTAGATTTATAATTCAATGGATCAGCAGTGAGTCTGTTGGTAAGTCAGTCATTCCTGTAGCTTTTTGGTATTTTTCTATTTCTGGTGGACTTGTTCTCTTAACTTATGCAATTTGGAGAAAAGACCCTGTAATAATAGCCGGTCAATCGGTTGGGGTATTTATTTACGCCAGAAATTTATATTTCATTAGTAGAGAAAAAAAACTAAACCAAATTAATGAGTAGTATTTTCTTTTTTAAATGAGAATGAACCTTTTTAATCAAACTCATTCTTTATTGGTCTGGATAATAATTGCTTAATTGTATCATTAATGTTTGTTTCTTTTTTGATAATCTTATTGATGGCTGATACAATTGGTAGTTCTAAATTAAACTTTTCAGAAAGTTTTAATGTAGCCTCTATTGCGTTTAATCCTTCAACTAGATTTTTGGGGTTAGAATTAATATCTTGAGTAATTTGGATGCCGTATGCCATATTTCTAGAGTGTGGTCCACTACAGGTTAATGTCATGTCTCCAATTCCAGCAAGACCGAATGCCGTTTTAGGATCTCCACCTAGCTTTTCTATTAAAGATGAGGTTTCTGAAATACCTCTTGTTATGAGGGCTGCTTTAGCATTGTCACCTAGTCCCAACCCTTGAATAATTCCTGCACCTATTGCAATTATATTTTTTACAGCCCCAGACACTGATGCTCCTTTCATATCATTACTAGGGTAAAGTCTTAAATTTGAATGGTGAAATAGCTGGCATATAGATTTAGCGTGAGCTAGGTTTTCACTTGCTACTATTGCAGCTGCAGGTTGATTGCTTGCAATTTCATCAGCAAAAGTTGGTCCTGTAAGAACTGATATATTCATAGACGGAAATTGTCTGTTTATAATATCACTAAATAGGTCACCTTTATTACTAGCAAAACCTTTTGATGTAATCACAACATTTGCCTCTTGTTTGCACAAAGAGATTTTTTTTATAACTTCCATTACTCTTTTGCTCTCGGTAGTTACAAACATCAAATCACAATGTGCAATGATATCGTTATTGTTCACTGAGGCGTTGATAAGAGGATTTAACTGAATATTTGGAAATTTTTTTGAAATATGATTATTTATTTCTATTTCCCTAATTTTGTCAGAAACGATCAGTGTAGATTTGTATCCTACTGATGCAAGTGTCATTGCAAGTGCTTGTCCCCACGCTCCTCCTCCATAAAAACAAATATTCGAATAAAGAGACATTATGCTTTAACTCCACTCTTACCAATTTTAGATTGAACTGGGTTTTTAAAATGAGCATCTGGGTCTAATGGCCATCTTGGTCTTGGTTTAAAATCTAATTCTGTACTTCCTTCATAATTATATTTTTCATATCCAGCCCAAGCGATCATTACTCCATTATCAGTGCATAATTCAATTGGAGGAGCAATAAAAACAGCATCATTATCTAAAGATAGTTTTTGCAATTCATTACGAATATATTTGTTTGAGGCAACACCACCAGCTACAACAATCTGTATCTCGGAATTAGTTGATATTAAATTTTTAAAAAATTTTATTCCTATTTTTGTCCTATCAATAAGACAATCTGAAATTGATTTTTGTATACTTGCTGACAAATTGCATATTACATTTTTGTCTAATGTATTTCTTGATACTATTTGGCTGAAAGCAGTTTTTAGCCCTGAAAACGAGAAGTTAGGGTTTTTTGATTTATATAGAGGCCTTGGTAAATTATAGCTATATGGGTTTCCCGAAAGAGCCATTTTTTCTATCATAGGTCCACCAGGAAAACCAATGCCTAGTATTTTTGCGGCTTTATCAAAAGTTTCGCCAGCTGCATCATCTAAAGTAGAGCTTATTCTGATGTAGTTTCCATATTCTAATACTGCAATTATTTGAGTATGTCCTCCAGAAACTAGAAGTAATAAATAAGGATACTTTACATTATCACTTAATCGAGCTGTTAAGGCGTGACCTTCTAAATGATTAACTGCCACATAAGGTTTATCTAAAGCCATGGCTAAAGATTTGGCAAAAACTGTGCCCACAATTACCCCACCAATTAATCCTGGTCCTCCAGTAGCAGTGATTAAATCAATATCTTCTATTTTTAACTTTGATTGCCTCAATGCTTCTTCAATTGCAAAGTCGATATTATGTAAGTGGTCTCTTGCTGCTATTTCAGGAACAACCCCGCCATACTTAGATAGATTAGAATTTTGATTAATTACAATATTTGCAAGAATGTCTTTATTAGATGTGATTATTCCGATTGCAGTGTCATCGCAACTAGTTTCAATTCCGATTATGTTTTTGTAAGCTTTATCGACCATTATGTTTTCCAGGAATTTTCAACCCTGTTATAAAATAGATTTAAAACAGACTAATGCAAATATAAATTATTATTGTAAGTTTTAAGATTTACTTTATGAGTATTAAATCGTCTTAGTTAGATAATAAATATAAATTAGCAATATAATTGAATAGCAATGACCTTTAAAATAAGAATAGCTACCCGAAGATCTAAATTAGCTTTGCGTCAGGTTGAAATAGTAAAGAGTTTTTTGGGACAAGAAGTGCAAACAGATATTGTTGAAGTCATTACATCTGCAGATAAAATACTAGACAAATCTTTATCTGACATAGGTGGAAAAGGCCTTTTTATCAAGGAATTAGAAAGTTATATATTAAACGATGATGCTGATATAGCTGTTCATTCAATGAAAGATATGGAAACACAAGTTGCTGAAAATACTAAAATAGCAGCTGTTTTGCCTAGAGGTGATAGGAGTGATGTTTTATTGGGTAAATATAATTCTTTAGATGATTTGCCTTACAAAGCTATAATAGGTACTAGTTCAGTAAGAAGAGCCGCCTTTACCAAGTCCTATAGACCAGATTTAAACATTAAACTATTAAGAGGTAACGTTGAAACTCGCATCCAAAAACTAGATGAGGGTATGTTTGATGGTATCATTTTAGCAAAGGCGGGGCTTGATAGGTTAAATATTTTTGAAGGAAATATAATACCAAAAGAAATTATTCCACCTGCGTCTTCTCAAGGAGTTATAGCAATACAATCTACTGAAAATAAAAAAAACCAGTTTGAAAAAGATTTAAATAACTATTTATCTAATATTAACGATATGAATACATTTTATGAAACTCTGGCAGAAAGAA
>Ga0181597_10001660_pt1 | contig 24777 bp, 26 predicted proteins | sample 041ome_5_FD_148647 | JGI IMG/M metagenome (GOLD analysis project Ga0181597, IMG submission 148647) | Coastal salt marsh microbial communities from the Groves Creek Marsh, Skidaway Island, Georgia - 041403US metaG (spades assembly) | ecosystem: Environmental > Aquatic > Marine > Intertidal zone...
TGGTCCACCCTCGGCACCCTTACCAAGACTCGCAATTACACCCAAATGACCACCATGTATTCCATGATATGCATCTCTTAATGCATTGAATTGAGATCTGCTTGCTCTGTCATCAATATAAACAGCCATTTCAAATTTTCCATCTAATAGGTTGCCTGGAGCATTTAACCACATTGCTACCTTTAGTCCACTTACATCAACAGTGCCTACATGACCTTTCTCAATATCCCAACCAAGGATTGCCTTGCAAAATCCTTCTGTTGGATCTAACAAAAGCAAACATGGACATATCGTTTCACAGGTACAACTCTCAAAATATGAACCCCTTAGATACATAGTATGATCTGCTAATGCTGCGTCAACATCTTGAGATTTAAAAAGCGAACCTATCACAGGTGTTGCAGCAGCGACCGTTGCGAGCGTTTTCATGAACCCTCTGCGTGAATCAGCAGCTTTGCTCAAATTCCCTTTATTCTTCGTTATTTCTTTCATCTTATTCCCCTATTGATTTAAATTCTGTAATTATAAATGCACCTTAAATAAGCATTTAATTATATACAAACACAATTATACCTCAAATTTTTCATATATTCATATAATTTCATTGAACCATAATAAAATAAATGTTTGTTAATTGAAGATAAGAAGAAGTATAATAAGACTTATTACAGTAATAATGCCAAAACGGGGGGCAAATGAATAAAGTCAAAATAATGTCTGTCTTAATGTTAACAGCTGTGCTGACTGCTTGTGGTGGTGGAACTGGAACTGCTCCAAGCGAATACACTGCAAAAGTATATCCAATAGAGAATGATTTCGATCGTTTTGAAACTGTTGGACCTTTCTCATCAAGAGATGAGTGTACAGCAAAAGCAAGAGAAATGAACGCTGCTGCGTACTCTTGTGATCCTAAGACAAACTAAACCAATAAACAGATATAAGTCGCTAAAATAAATTAGCGGCTTATATATCAATAATTTTTTATAAAATCTTTCGTAATATCATGCATCTGCAAAGAAATACTTCCTACTGATCCAGAACCAATCTGATGTTTATCTACCATTGTAATTGGTACAACGGCATTCGTTGAACTTGAACACCAAACTTCATCAGATGACAATAGATCATCTTGGCTTATGTCTGATTCATTTATTGAAATATTATTATCCTTTAAGAGGTCAATTAACAAATCTCTTGTTACACCTGGTAAGAGTTCATTACTCAGCCTTGGTGTATGAACAATATCGTCTTTCACTATAAAGACATTGCTAGCAGATCCTTCAGTTAACTTATTATTTCGAATTAAGAGAGTTTCATAATAGCCATGCCTAGATGCATGATTTTTCAACATTACATTTCCTAATAATGAAATACTTTTTATATTAGATTTTAACCATCTAAAATCTTCATGTAAGCATGCATGAAATCCTTTTCTTATCTGATCTTTGTCATAAGAAGGATATTGTTCACACATAACCAAGATAGTAGGCTCCATAGCTTCTCCATAGATATGATTTCTCTGGGATTGTTCGCCTCTAGTTACATGAAGATAAATAAAAAAATTTTTACTACTATTCCTTGAAATGAGCTGCTTAATTATGTCTTCTAAACCGCTTATATCAGACATTCCAATTTGGCTCAGGCTATTTTTAAGCCTATTTAAATGTTTATGCAATAGAAAGATTTTCTTATTGTAGACAGGTATTAATTCATAAACACCATCACCAAATAAAAACCCCCTATCCATTATTGATATTTGTGCACTCGATCTACTTACGAACTTTCCATTGAGATATATTTCATCCATACTTAAAATTTTCTCAATATTGAGTCAAGAGTTTTTCTATAAAAGCTACCTTCATCTACCGATTCCATGGCATATAACTTAATAGTAGTTATGTTTTCACCTTGAAGTTGTATAACAGCATAACCAATGGATTCACCTTTTTGTACTGGTGCGGTTAAATTTTGATCTATTACATATTTAGTTTTTATATTCTTTATTTGCCTTCTAGGAATAGATATATATTCATCGTCAAAAACTCCGAGCTTGATTTTCTGTTGAGAGCCTCCAAAAATATTACCCTCAGTTACTATTTTATTTTGCTCATATAGTTTATGAGTTTCAAAGAATCTAAAGCCATATTCTAAAAGTGATTTTGACGCATTAGTTCTATGTTCTGGCGATTTAGCACCAAGAACCACAGATATTAATCTCTTTTTTCCTCTTAAAGCAGAACTAACAAGACAGTAACCAGCCTTTTTAGTGTAACCAGTTTTCATCCCATCAACAGTGTCATCTAGATACAGCAACTTATTTCTGGAGTATTGTTTAATTTCATTATAAACATATTCTTTTTTTGAATATAACTTATACTCATCAGGAAATTTTTTTATTAATGAGCGTGCTAACAAAGATATATCTCTAGCTGTTGTAAACAAATTATCATTTGGCAAGCCTGTTGAATTAGCATAACTAGTATTGACCATACCTAGATTCTCAGCTATTTGATTCATATATATTGAAAAAGTTTCTTCATCCCCAGAAATATGCTCAGCCATTGCAACACTAGCATCATTCCCAGATGAGGTGATAATTCCTTGGAGCAAGTCAGAAACCTTTACTTTTTTTCCTACTTCAATGAACATCTTTGAGCCCCCAGTTTTCCATGCTTTTTTGCTAATAAGAACATCATCATTTTTTGCTAGAGTTTCATTTTGAAGCTCTGTGAAAATAATATAAGATGTCATGATTTTTGTAATGCTAGCTGGAGGGAGAATAAGATCAGCATTTTTTTCAGCAATCACCATTCCACTGTCATAATCGATTAAAATGTATGACTTAACATCGGGATTTGGAGCTTTAGGAATCGGCGCAGCATTAACGTTAAAACCAATTACTAACACTATAACTGCTAGAAAATGCTTATATAGAAAATTGTCAGTAAAAGTATTCATATATGAAAAAATTATATCATAAATTAATATTATAAAATGTCTGATTTGGCCTTCTTAATTTCTCTGCTCAAATAATAAACAGCAAGAGCATAAAGTCTACTTCGATTATATCTTGTAATTACATAGAAATTTTTATGCCCAAAACTATACTCTTTGCCATTTTTTTCTTTTCTGCCAATTACAGACAAAAGTTTATCTTGGTCTATGTTTATTTCTGCGAAGATGTTATTTTTCTTGAATGATTTATATTTAGTCGTAGGCTTATAAGTTTTTGTTGATGCTTCTTCAATATTGCCCATGTTAGATTTAGAGTATGAAATAGGTGTCATGATACTCTGGCCAGCTTGCCATCCATTTTTTTTAAAATAATTTGCAACACTTCCAATGACATCATAATCTGATTCCCATAAATTAATATAACCATCTTGATCAAAATCAACAGCATAATGCCTATAGCTGCTAGAAATAAACTGTGGTTTACCGAGGGCTCCTGCATATGAGCCTTTTATAATAGATGGGTCAAACTCATTTTCTCGGCACATCAACAAGAAGTTAATTAGTTCAGTTTTATAAAATTTGGCTCTTCGTCCTTTGTTTTCACCCAAAGAGAGAGAGACAAGTGTATCAAAAGTCTTAAAGGTTCCTGTTCTTGAGCCATATTTACTCTCAATGCCTATAATTGCAACTATAATTTCGGCAGGCACACCAAACTCTTTCTCCGCTTTAGTTAATGCTCTAAGATTATTTTTCCAAAAATCTATGCCGTTTTGAATATTTTTATTATTTACAAATAAATTTCTGTAATTTGTGCATTTTCTATCATCAATAGCGCACCCGTTCCATGTAAGCGTTCTTTCTGGAGCTTTTTTTATATATTTTTTGATGCGCGGCTCTATTCTAACGTTATCAAATAAATTCCTTAGCTCTTCTTGATCAAACGAGTGTTTATCATGCATAAATTTAATAAAAATATTTATTTCATTATTATCAACTCCACCAAAAACTGGTGATGATGCAAATATAATAAAAATTAAGATGTTTTTGATCATTTTCGCAATATCCTTTGATGAGACTTAATTGACATTATAATACCTATCGTTGCAAAAAGTGTCACCATCGATGTTCCTCCATAACTCATAAACGGCAATGGCGCTCCAACAACTGGTAGGAATCCGATCACCATTCCTACGTTAACAAGTACATATAAAAAAATTGTTAAGCTAAGTGTCGCACTTAATATTCTTCCAAAATTATCAGTGGCTTTGACGGAAATACTCAATCCCCGTAAAGCAACAATGAGATACAATGTCATCAATATTAGGACGCCAAAAAATCCAAATTCTTCTCCAAATGCGGTTAAAATAAAGTCTGTTGAATGTTCTGGGACGAAACCGAGTTTTGACTGGGTGCCATTAAAAATACCTTTGCCAAAAAACCCTCCAGATCCAAGAGCAATTTTAGATTGCATTAAATGATAACCTGAGCCTAGAGGATCAAGCTCAGGGTTAAAAAATGTTAGCACTCTTTGTTTTTGATATTCATGCATATTCATCCATAGTATTGGTGCAAGTGCGGCTACAGACAAAGAGCTTCCTAGAAAAAACTTAATGCTCATGCCCGCTAATAAAATTGCTATTGCTCCTGACATTCCTATGAGCAGGGAAGTACCCAAATCTGGTTGTTTCATTATCAAGAAAACAGGTATTAAAGCTATTAATATAGCAATGAAGATATATTTAATATTAGGAGGCAATGGTTTGTCCGAATAATATGATGCTAACATAAGAGGTACGAATATCTTCATTAATTCTGAAGGTTGAAACCTAATGACATATAAGTCCAACCATCTATCTGCGCTTTTACCTACACCAAAGAAAAGGACTAAAATTAATAAGACTAGAGTGAAAAAATATAAGATAGGTGCAAATAACTTAAGATTATCAGGATGAACCTGGGCAATAAAAATCATTACTATTACACCAATCAGGATTCTAGTGAGTTGCTTTAAAACAAGAGCAATGTCTCCTGATGAACTACTATAAATTGTTACCAACCCTATTAGAGTAATAATGACGATAGGCATAAAAAGTTTTAGGTCAATATAAAAAAGAGATGATAAACCCGTAAAAGGACGCTTGTTATTTTCAATGTACTCATTCATTATGCGCAATCTTCTTGTTTTTGTTTTGCATATAAAAATCTATAATATTTCTAGCTATTGGCGCCGCAGTCGAGGAACCTCCGCCACCATGTTCAACAATAACTGTAACTACTATTTCAGGGGCTTCATATGGAGCATAACTTATAAATAAAGCATGATCCTGTAATATTTTTTTATCAGATTTTCCTGCATCCAGATTATAGACTTGTGCAGTTCCAGTTTTTCCAGCATATTCTATATTAGCAACTTTTCTCATATTTGAAGCTGTACCAACATTCTTTTCATTGACTACCCTCCACATTGCATGCTTGACGATGTCTAGATAATTTTCATCTTCAAGCACTGTAGTAAATTTATTATCATGAGGATTATAATTAAATATTTCTCTAGTTGAACTGCTCTTATAGCCTTTCAGTAAATGAGGAGTATAAGTGCTGCCATTAGTCGCCAAAACTGATGTGGCCAAAGTTAACTGAATTGGTGTAGCTAAAAAATAGCCTTGTCCAATTCCAACATTAAGTGTCTCCCCCTGATACCAAGGAAGTTGTTTTGTTTTAGCTTTCCACTCACGATCTGGAATTAACCCTGACTTTTCACCGTATAAATCAATGTATGTTTTTTGACCAAAACCGAACTTATATAAATTTTCGCTTATAGCATCTATCCCTGTTAACTGAGCAACTCTATAGAAGAAAACATCGCAAGATTGAGCTAATGCAAAGGATAAATCAGTATCCCCATGCCCAGTTTTCTTCCAGCACTTAAATGGCCTGCTATGATTCTTCAGTTCATACGCTCCATCACAATTAACTAATTTAGTTGAATCGATGATCTGCTCCTCTAAAGCTATGATGCCTACAAAAGGTTTTAATGTAGAACCAGGCGGATATTGACCGGCTATTACTCTATTAATCAACGGTCTTCTTTTATCGGTTATCAATTCATTATATTTTTTTGTAGATATAGATTTAGTAAAAAGGTTACTGTCATAACCAGGGAAACTAACAAATGATAAAATATCGCCATTATTAGGATCCATAACAATTATCGCTCCCTCTTTTTTATCTACTTTATTATATATGTATTGCTGAAGGTTAAGATCTAATGTTAGATAAATATCGTCACCTCTTACTGGTTGTTTTTTTTCAATAACTCTAATGACTTTTCCTTTCGCATCTGTTTCTAACTTTTCATATCCAGGCTTTCCGGATAAAATATTTTGGTAAAATCTCTCAATTCCCAGTTTTCCGATTTCTGTCATTCCCTCATGAACTTTTACTACATCTGATTCAATGTCATCATCAGAAACTTTTGCAACATATCCCAGAACATGAGACATAGCATATGGCGATAAGTATCTTCTCTTTGACTTTGGCACTAACTCAATCTCTGGTAATACATGCCTATCAACTGCTATCTTAGAGAAATCATCTAATGAAATGTCTTCTAAAATTGTTATGTCTTTCAGGCGTCTATTTTGAAATTGCTGAGATATTCCTTTTATTTGGTTCGGATTGAGGACTAAGAGTTTTTGAAGATTTTGTAGAAAAATTTCTTTATCACTTATTAACTCTTTTTTTACAATCAAATTAAAAGTATTAATATTATCAGCAAGAGTTTTTCCATTTCTATCATATATTAGACCTCTAGTAGCTTGGACTGGTCTTATTCGTATTCTGTTAGAATCTGATTTTACTGTATAATAACTATGCTCAGATACTTGAACTTCATATAATTCATATATATATGTGGTGAAAAAAACAAAGACGATCCCAGTTGCAATAAGAGTTCTTAATCTATGAGATCTTCTCTCATTTTCTGCATTACTCATCGGGTCGCGGCTATATTTTTCTTCAAAATTATTGCGTTTTCTGATAGAGTCTTTTCGAGCTTTTGTTTTCATAACATGATTATATTAAGAGTTCTATTAATTATATTAAGAGTTCTATTAAAAGAATATCAAAATTGTGCAAGAACTGATAATTTTATATATATTGTAAAAAAAATTGACCTGGAGCTATTATGTTCAACTTAGACTTATTACCCATTTACCTTGGTATTATTGGCTTAATCACAGCCTTTTTCCTTTATAAATTTATTCTAGGCTTTTCAGCCGGTGAGGGGAAAATTGTTGAAATTGCAGATGAAATTCATCTTGGAGCAATGACTTTTATTAAAAAAGAATATTCAATTATGTTTGTCTTCTCACTTTTGCTCACAGTAGGTGTTTTTGTAGGACTAGGGGCAGAGAGTACGTTAGCGTTTGTAATTGGAGCACTTTGTTCATCTGCGACAGGATTTATTGGCATGTACACATCAACTAAGGCAAATGTTAGGACAACAAATTCTGCAAACAAATTTGGCATATCAGAAAGCTTAACAGTGGCTTTTTTTGGCGGATCTATAATGGGTCTGACCGTTGCTGCGATGGGCTTATTAGGTTTAGGGGTGTTATATTTTCTATTTGGTGGTGACCCTAAAACTGCTTCTGTAATACATGGTTTTGGCATGGGTGCTTCGGTAGTGGCGTTATTTTCTAGAGTAGGTGGCGGTATATTTACAAAATGTGCCGATGTTGGTGCTGATTTAGTTGGTAAAGTTGAAGCTGGAATTCCAGAAGATGATCCAAGAAACCCAGGTGTTATAGCTGATAATGTAGGCGATAATGTGGGTGATGTTGCTGGCATGGGTTCAGATATATTTGAATCTTATTGTGGTTCAATAATTGCCTCAATAGCGATTGCATCTACACTAAGTGTATCTCTAATTGATCAACTAGGCCCCAGAGAATCATTAATGTTTCTTCCTCTAGCATTGGCATCCCTAGGGCTGCTATGTTCAATATCAGGTATTCTTATAGTTAAATATCTTGCAAGAACAACATCAACTGAAAAAATAAGTGGTGCACTTCGAGGTGGAACTTTCTCTGCAGCAGTTATATTTATATTTTTTTCATATTTAGTTATAGACTTACTCTCTCTTAATTCTAATATCTGGTATGCAGTTTTAGCTGGAACATTTGGTGGTGTAATAATTGGGTTAGTAACAGAATATTATACTGGCGGTGCTCCCGTTAGAAAAATTGCTGGTCAAGGTGAAACAGGCCCAGCTACTGTTATCACAACAGGTTTAGCGATTGGGTTAGAATCGGTTGTTGTTCCAATTTTATCGATTGCAGTGATTATATTTATAGCCAATGCTTATGCAGATTTATATGGAGTGGGAATCGCTGCTGTTGGTATGTTGGCTACGGTCGGTATTACAATGGCTATTGATGCATATGGTCCTGTAGCTGACAACGCAGGTGGTATTGCTGAAATGGCAGGGCTAGGAGAAGATACAAGAAAAATTACTGATAGCTTAGATGAAGTTGGGAATACTACAGCAGCCATTGGAAAAGGATTTGCAATTGGAGCTGCAGCTTTAGCTGCTCTAGCTATAATTACTGCTTTTGTTCAAGAAGTAAATCATGGCAGGGAAGTCCCCATTGAATTATTACTTACCGACACCAATGTGTTGATAGGTTTGTTTATAGGCGGCATGATTCCATTTCTTGTAGCATCATTAACAATTACTGCTGTAGGTGATGCTGCTTATGAAATGATAAATGAGATAAGAAGACAATTTAAGGAAATACCTGGTTTACTAGAAGGTACTGGAAAACCAGATAATGCAAGATGTATTGAAATAGCAACGACAGCAGCATTAAAGAAAATGATACTGCCAGGATCAATCGCTGTGTTTTCTCCAGTCGTCATAGGTTTAGGGTTTGGTCCTGAAATGTTAGGTGGTTTACTAGGTGGCGGGCTACTAGGTTGCGTTTTGTTAGCTTTAACAATGTCTAATGCTGGTGGAGCATGGGATAATGCAAAAAAATTCGTTGAACAAGGAAATCTTGGTGGGAAAGGTTCCGATGTACATAAAGCCGCAGTGGTTGGCGATACAGTGGGTGATCCATTGAAAGATACTTCTGGACCGTCAATGAATATTTTAATTAATGTGATGGCAATAGTAAGTCTTGTAATTGCGCCATTACTGTAACTATTAGGAGAAGAATTATGAATATATTATTTTTAGGAGCACCAGGTTGTGGCAAGGGTACGCAATCAAAATTTATCATAAAAGAGTTTGGTATTCCCCAAATTTCAACAGGTGATCTTTTGAGAGAGGAAATAAAAGGTGGTTCAAGCCTTGGAGAAGAAATTCAAGAAATCATGTCAACTGGAAAATTTGTCAGTGATGATTTAGTTCTATCCCTAGTTTCAAAAAAACTTGACCAAGATGAATGCAAAAAAGGTTTTATACTTGATGGTTATCCAAGAAATATTTCTCAAGCAAAAAGTTTGGATGAACTATTTATAGCTAAAAATATTGCACTAGAATATGTCTTTTTAATAGACGTTCCATTTGAAACTTTGATCAAAAGATGCACTGGAAGATTATTATGTACTACTAGTGGATATATTGGAAATACAGACAAAGGAGAAAAAGTAGGAGATAAATGTGAAGGTGGCGGCGTACTATATCAAAGAGAAGATGATAAAGAAGAAACCGTTAAAAATAGGTTAAATGTCTACCAAGAGCAAACTGCTCCTATAATTGATTTTTACCAAAGCAAAGGCATACTTCACAAAATGCTTGGTGGGAATGATCCAGCAGAATTATCCAAAAAAATTGCTTCTGTTTTAAAGGCAAGTTAATAACTTTGGGTCTATAACTACTGCTACTCTACTTTTGATTCCATGATATAATCATTTTTATCATGTTTAGACAGCATATTAAAAGACTTATACATAGCACATTTATCTTAATATTCTTCAATAGTATGAATATACATGCTGCTGTAATCCCTAATATCTCTCTGCCGGATGAAGAAATTCTTGAACTACTTGAATCTGGCCCAGATTGGCTACCTAAACCATATAAAACTCCCATAGAACAGGGAGTTCTACTTAATAAAGAGAATCTAGCCAAAGTCATACCTGGTCTTAGTAAAGAGCAGGTAAAATTCTTGCTTGGTACTCCGACAATAATTGATTTATTTCATGTCGATCGATGGGACTATGTTTATTATGAAAGAACTGAGAATGGATTTACCGACCCTAAGAGAATCACAGTAGTATTTAAAAATGAAAAAGTTGGCGAAGTATATAATCAAGATAAACTTATAAAAAAAATGGGTGCTGAAATTGAAAGTGACTATACTAATGCCCCAGTAGATGAAAATATTCAGATAACTGATGAAGAGAATCTATTTCAAGAAATTATCATAGCTAAGAGAGCTGATTATTTAATAGCTACAAAAAAAAATAAACTACCTGTTTGTATAGATGATGAGTTTGAAGACTATCTTTCTCAAAAAACTTTATATGATGCCGATGAAGATACACTAGAGGTTCGCTCAGATAAACAAAATCAAGATGAGGATGGGATATTTTATGCTTCAGGGAATGTTGAAATTGAAAGAGCTAACGATTTGATAAAATCTGACAAAGCCAACTTCAATGCTGATACAGGTGTCCTAGCTGCTGATGGCAATGTTAAATATCTAACTGAAGACTTGTCACTATATGCGAATGAAGGTGGGTATAATAGTCAAAATGATACAGTTTCATTCTCTAATACTAAATATAAATTCCCTTCTCAAAAAAGACCTGGAAGAGGTGAATCTGACAATATATTTATTGACGATAAGGGTCTTGTGTATCTGACACCCAGTAGCTATACAACATGTGGATTGGATGATCCAGACTGGGAGTTAGTGTCATCAAAAACTATACTTTATAGGGATACAGATAGAGGTCATGCATATAACATACTTCTGAAATATAAAAATATACCCCTATTATATTCACCATTCTTTAGTTTTCCATTAAGCAGTGATAGACATAGTGGTTTCCTACTCCCATCAATTGGTAGTTCTGGCGAGAGTGGGACCGTTGTCTCGACTCCCTATTATTTTAACATTTCTGAAAATATGGACTTCACATTTACCCCAACAAACTATTCGGGAAGAGGTGTAATGATAAATGGTCAATTTCGCCACAAATCAAGTGACAGTGATACTGAGATTGAATTTACTCATATGGACAAGGATGACATCAAAGGTGAAAGCCGTCATGCATATTCAATGAGAGATAATAGGGTATACAAAAATACTCTTGTCCCTTCTCAGGATGGACAGTGGAACGGCTCCCTTGTTACCTCAAAGATAGATATAGGAGGTATTTCAGATTTAACTTTTCTTGATGACTTTGGTAATAGCATATCAAGAATAGGTAGGACTCATATTACAAGGGAGTTTAAACTAGATAGAACAGATTATAGTAAGCTTGGCTACCTAAAGTCATCTATTAGGGCAGCGGATTATCAGTTGGTGAAAACAGATCTACAAGAACAATATAGCGTTCTACCTCAAGCTAGAGTTGAATATTCTAGTTATGAAAAAAACAATAGTTTCAATTATAAATTTAATGGTGAACTATCAATTTTTGATCACACCTATGCTACTAAAGCTACTGGATCAAGGCTTACATTATATCCTTCTGTTGAATACCATGTTAAAAACATAGGCTGGGAAATAATCCCCAAATTTGGAGTAAAGCATAGATCTTATAGTCTCTCTGGCAATAGTAAAAACAGTATTTCTGATACCACGCCTATCATAAGTCTCAGGGGTAAAATGTTATTTGATAAAATGCAGACTAAAGATATTTTACAAACCTTGGAACCAGAAATGTATTTCCTATATGTACCTTCATCAAATCAAGATGATATACCTATTTTTGATGCTGGAGAAAATGATTTAAAGTATAACTTATTTTCTGAGAATAAATTTTATGGTGAAGATAGGTTGAATGATGCGAAGCAACTTACCTTAGCATTAACATCGAGCATTGTTGATACATCAAGTGGCAATGAACTTTTAAGAGGAACCATAGGACAGATTTTCTATCTAGATGATAGATCTGTGAATTTAAATGATAGTGTTACAAGTCACACTAATGTCTCTAATATGCTTGGGCTAGTTAGTGCTAGGCTATCAGATTACTGGAGACTTTCTGGATATTCAGAATATAATCCACATAGAGGTTATGGAGAGAAAAACCAAATCAGATTATCTTATAAAAGACCATATGGAAAACAAAACCAAATCTTCAACTCAAGCTACAGATTCTCTAGAGGAACCCAAGAAGAGGTTGATTTTTCAGCTGTTATTCCAGTTAATAGCAGATTGTCATTGATAGGCAAGATTAACTATTCATTTAATAATAGACGAAGTAATACAGAGGATATGCTTGAGAAAATGTTTGGTGTTGAATATGAAAGTTGCTGTTATGGTCTGAAATTTGTTATAAGAGATTACTGGAACGGCAGTAAAACTGACAATGCTTTTTATTTTGAATTTTTACCAAAAGGAATAGCAACTTCAAACAATCAAACAGCTAGGTTGTTAAGAGAAGGTATTTTGGGATATCAAGATGTATTTGATTACTAATATCACTAAAAATATATTATTTTTTACACTTCTGATCATGATATCTATTGCTAATGCTTCAGATTATGATGACAGAATTATTGCAATTGTTAATGACAAAGTAATCCTTAAGTCTGAAGTTCAAGATGCAATAGATAACTTATCACCGGAGATGATTACCAAAGAATATAGCATGTTGTCTGATCAAGAAATTATTAATAAAGCCTTGCAAAATCTAGTTGAAACTAATTTGCTCATCCAAGCTGCTGATAGATTTGGGATTAGGATTTCAGATATAGCACTTGAGAATGAGCTTCAACGTATAGCTTCAACACAAAATCTATCAATTAATGACTTTAGAAAGACTATTATAGATCAGGGAGGAAACTATTCTAAATTTATAAATGACTTGAGAAACAAAATGACAATAGAAACATTATTTGTTTCACAGTTTTACTCAAGAATGAATGTTACTGAAGAAGAAGTCGAGAATTTCATTAAAAGAGAAGATATTAATCAATATGGAAATATTGAATATGATTTGATTGAATTTGTAATAGAAGATGAACAAAAAGAACTTACTCCAGAGATCATTAATGATGTTTATCTGAGTATTTTAGATCAAGGGTTTAATAACACAAAAGTAAAATATAACAATCTTAATATTAAGATAAAAAATATAGGACTAATAGAACAAGATAAACTACCAAGTGTATTTCTGAAAGCGCTTAGGGGTAAGTTAAATGATAAGTTCACAGAATTAATTACTAGCTCTAAAGGATACCATGTTCTTAATGTTGTAAATTCAATTAATAAGACTTCCTCTATAGTTAATGAATATAAAGTAAGACATATACTCTTAGAGCCGAATGTAATGACTGACAGCAAAGAAATTAATAAAAAACTATTGGATATGAAAAATCAAATTAAGAATCTAGATGATTTTATCCTATTTGCTAAAAAGTTCTCTGAGGATAAAGGCTCGGGATATAAAGGTGGTGATCTTGGATATCAAAGACCAAAAGCGTTAGTGAAAGAGTTTGCCGATGTTATGAAAAACACACCATTGAAAAAAATTAGTGATCCATTTCAAACTAGATTTGGATGGCATATATTATATGTAGAAAATGTTAGATCTGTTGATGATACAAAATCATTGATTAGAAAAAATATCGCGAATATTATCAGATCAAATAAAGCCAAAGCAGAACGAGATGATTGGGTTGCTAAATTAAAAGAGCAAGCATATATTGAAATTAAAGAGTTTTAAATTTGAATAAGACATTAATTACATTAGGTGAACCAGCAGGCATAGGTCCTGACCTATGTGTCATGCTTGCAAAAAATTATCTTACTCGTAATACTGTAGTGATTGCCGACCCATTTCTAATTGAGAGCAGTTCTAAGGTACTTAAAAAAAAAGTTAATCTAAATATCCTTGACGATATTGATTCTAAGACACTTGCAGGGCCCTCTACTATTAATGTCTTACCCATAAACCTCAGAGCAAAGAATATGCCTGGAAAACTTAACCCAAAGAATGCGGGCTATGTGATAGAAACTATAAAAAAAGCTGCTGATTTATGTCTTATGGGGAAAGCTAACTCAATGGTAACTGGGCCAATAAGTAAGTCTGTTTTAAATGATGGTGGATATAAGATTTCTGGACATACTGAGTTTTTAGCTAATATATGTAAACATAAATCGGTAATGATGCTTATGAACTCTTATATGAAGGTAGCTCTTCATACAACCCATGTACCATTACAGAATGTGCATAAATATATAACGATTGAATCTATAAAAAAAACTATCGGTATTGTACATGCTGATTTGCAAAATAAATTTGGTATAAAAAAACCAAAAATATTAGTTACTGGATTAAATCCACATGCCGGCGAAGATGGCATGCTTGGAGAACAAGATGCTAAAATTATAAGGCCAGCGATAACGGAGATGAGAAAAAAGAAAATTGTAGTTGAAGGACCTGTACCTGCAGATACAGCCTTTCTAAAAAAATATATAGAGAGTTTTGATATCATTTTGACCATGTATCATGACCAAGGATTACCGGTTATTAAATTTAATAATTTTAAGAAAACTGTTAATGTTACCCTCGGATTACCTATCACAAGAGTCTCAGTGGATCATGGAACTGCTTTAGATTTAGTTGGATCTGGAAATATAGATATTTCAAGTTTTGTAGAAGCTATTAGAATTGCTAAATTCATAAGTAATGCGCAATCATAAAAAGAAATTAGGTCAGCACTTTTTAAACGATAAAAATATAATTAATAAAATTATCATGTCCATTAAACCCAAAAAGACTGATTCTTTTCTAGAAATTGGTCCGGGTGAGGGCGCTTTAACAACTCCTCTATTAGATTTGATTAAGGATATAGTTCTAATAGAAAAAGACAAAGATTTAATACCTTTGCTGCAAGACCGATATATTGAATCTAAAAATGTAAAAATTGTGAATAGTGATATATTAAAATGTAATCTATCAAATTACCTACTTGGTAAAACGCGTATCATAGGTAATCTACCATATAACATATCAACTGAAATTATATTTAAATTATTACCTGCTACATCAGATATAACTGATATGCATTTAATGCTTCAAAAAGAAGTAGTTGATAGGATGGTAGCAAACCCAGGCTCTAGAGTTTATGGTAGGTTGAGTGTTATGACACAAGTATATTTTAAAGTAACCAAACTATTTGATATTTCTCCTAATGTTTTTGTACCTAAGCCCAAGGTTCGTTCATCATATATAAATATGATACCTCGGGTATCACCATTTAATGACAATAATGAAGATAAATTTAAGAAGCTTGTTACCATAATGTTTACTGCTAGAAGAAAAATGATAAAAACATCGCTAAGAGATTATTTTGATGAGAGTGCTCTTAGGGACCTATCTATAAACCCTAATCATCGCCCAGAGGTTCTAAGCGTTGAAGACTTTTTAAGGATATCAAAATATGTTTAAAAAAATACTTATATATATACTTATTTTTTATTCTATCTCAAACTATTATGATTTCTTTAGTTGGTACTTTAGCAAAAGTCAGATGGTAGTTGAAGATGCTTTAATGTTATCACTATTGTCATCAATACCCATGTTTCTGGCTTTAATATTGATACATATTTTTTACTATCCAACGGGCACGCTTGATCGAGCTAAAGTTATATCTTTTCCTCCTATTATTTTTCTATTTTTTACAAACCTTGCTTTTTTAGTATCAATGACAAATATGTATTATTTACAAATGTATAATATCCCTAGAGAACTAGATATCTTTCGCTCTAGTACACTAGGCATATTATCCATTATGATTGCATTAGTGATTTTATATTTTTCATTAAGGGAGTTTAATAAAGTTAATGAAGATCCGGTTCCAACATCACCATCTAATTTAATCATAACAAACAGTATTTATGCCTATTCCAGAAATCCCATGTATCTTGGATTATTAATATTACAAATCGGGCTTGGAATGCTATTGAGTGTAATACACATAACTTTTTTTACTTTATTTACTTATGTAGTTTTAAAATACTATGTAATTATTCCAGAAGAAAAGTATTTAGAAGAAAAATTTGGAGAAAAATATCTCAACTATAAAATATCTGTCAGAAGATGGTTTTAGTGCATATGGTGATCATGGCTACCATGATTATGTCTTGGATCTATAACGGTCAAGTTAAACATATATCTAGTTTCCTGTTTATCTCTCACCATTACTTTGATTTCTTGCCCTACTTCAATATCTCTTCTTGGACCCATCAGCATTAGGTGCAAACCACCACTCTCTAGAGCTATTTCCTGACGAGCTGGTATCAACAAAGTTTTTTGATGAATCATTTTAGCAGTACCAGAATTACTATATTCCATTGAGTGAATCTGAACCTCATCATATACGGGGGATCTTACACCTGTTATCACTAAATCATTATCGGTATTATTTTTGATAATTCCATAACCAACAGTAACAGACGAACTTGGCGGGCCTTTATGTATAACGCCTTCCAATAGAACTAATTTTGGACCTCCATCTTTCTCAGGACTAACGCCGGACATAAACGCATGCACATTAATAGTCAAGAAGAGCCCACATAATAAAGATAAAGATTTTTTCATGTTGGTCATTATAACAGTTTACTAATGTAAGTCATTAATATTTTTATTAATAATAATTTATGATAGATTATATCTATTATGGATAAATTTTTATTAGAGATACTTGTTTGCCCAAAATCTGGACATGATTTGGTCTTTCTTGAGAAAACAAATGAACTTGTATGCAAAGAATCTAATCTTGCTTATCCGATCAAAAATGATATTCCTATTCTATTGATTGATGAAGCAAGGGAACTAAAACCTAACGAAATTGATGGTATTTAAATGAAAATTGATGTTGGAAGCAAAATTAAAGACACAGCTATAGTCTCTACAGATAAAAAAACAAAGCTATCAGAATACCTTGATAAAAATTTAATATTATATTTCTATCCAAGAGATTTAACACCTGGTTGCACAACTGAGAGTAATGAATTTAACGATAATCTCAAAAAAATAAAAAAGTTAGGCTGGAATGTGGTTGGAGTATCTAGGGATACTCTTAAATCTCATCAAAAATTTATTGATAAATATTCTTTTAAGTTCCCACTCATATCAGATGAAAATGAAAAGGTGTGTAGAATGTTTGATGTAATTAAAGAGAAAAGTTTATATGGTAGAAAATATATGGGTATTGATAGAAGCACTTTTCTGATAAGTAAAAAATTAAAAATACTTCATATATGGAGAAATGTTAAAGTTAAAGGCCATGTTGATGAAATTATTAAAACTATTAAAGAGGTTGGATAATGGGATTAGTACAAATACTCCTCTTTATAATGGTAATTTTAACTCTTTTAAATGGATTACTATTTTTTAGAAAATTAATAAAGCTCCAAGAAGAGACTAATACTCTTCTCAAGAAACTATGTGATAAAGAGAAGTCTGAAAATATCACGACGCCAAATAATGCAATGTCAACGGAAGAAATAGAAAAACTTAAAGCTTCATATATGGCTACTATGAGCGTCGATAAATATGTCAAATAACATTTTCCAAGATATCATAGACAAAAAAATTCCTGCAGATATCGTCTATGAAGATGAATTGGCTATCGCTTTTAAAGATATAAGTCCTCAAGCCCCTGTGCATATTCTTGTAATTCCTAAAAAACAAATTAGCAAATTAAGTGACAGTACAAATCAAGATCAAGAATTATTAGGTCATCTATTACTAGTAGTTAAAAAAATAACTACAGATGAAAATATACTAGATTATAGAGTTGCTATAAATAATGGAGCAGAGGCTGGACAAACTGTTTTTCATTTACATCTACATATACTTGCTGGTAGAACTTTTGGTTGGCCTCCAGGTTAAGATTTTATCTTAAAAAATTTCATCACTTTTTCCAATAAATCAGCGAAAGGGTTAACACGGAGCTTTTCCGATTCTACAGCAATTTCATCTATACACTTTACAGATCTAGCAGGATATGGACCATGAGCTGTCTCTTGATACAAAGCAACAATATCGAAACCCTCTTCAAGAGTATGACCTATTTCAAAATTTTCCTCTCTAGACTGAACTTGTCCTTTCATTAGAGTAGGCATTTTAGCTAAGTATATAGGTTCAACATTTTTTGATTTAGCGCCCTCAACCAGTTTATTATCGACTATGTCTTGGGAAGAAGACTCTATCATTACATAAGCACAATGATCATAATATGGCTCTAAGTCATCTAGGCTGTCTGAATTTTTCAATCTTAAGCTAATCTTTATTTCTGAATTGAGGTTATCTTTTATTTTTGAAAATTTTTCTATACCTATAGATTTTGGAAATGTTGCTATATCTGGGCCAACTGTATTAGCAAAATTTATATATTTTTCAATATCAATATTTTCAGAATCTGTATCAAGATATATTTGAGTGGATAAATTACGTTTTTTAGATTGAGATCTAAAAATATCAATTCGATTTCTAGCTACATCTTCGCCATCACTATGAAGCACTCTGGCTATATCGACTCCATCCGTCCATTGTCTCGCGATACCCGCCATAAGCATGGTTATCAGTTCCTTCTCGTTATCGGTCGATGGTCCTAAAGTTGCAATTATAAGACTCAATCTATGTCGCTCATTTGAATTTGTCATGGCTTTTCCTAAAATTAATTATTTTTTCAGTATATTGTATAATGACTCTCTAATCCAATAGATGGTAGTATAAAAGTATGATTGAACTACTAACAAATCTTAAACTCATTTTTTTTGTAGTGTTTTTTTTCTTAATGATATTTATTGAGAGCATCTATCCTAAAAGAACCTGGGATAGTAATAGAATTATGCGTTTAGGTTTTCATGGTCTAGTAGCATTAATAAATACAGTAATAATGAGACTACCAACTCTATTTCTTATTGTCCCTGCTCTTCTTATAATAAATGAAAATAACTATGGTTTACTCAATGTTCTCGAATATAATTTCATAACAAAAGGTGTTATCAGTTTATTGTTATTAGACCTTGCGTTTTATTGGTGGCATCGTATAAATCATACGGTAGAGTTTTTCTGGAGATTCCATTCGGTTCATCATCTTGATACTCATTTGGATGTGACAACTTCATTGAGGTTTCATATTGGAGAACTTATATTTTCATCAATATTTAAAGTATTTCTTATACTTAGCATTGGTGTGCCTATATCAATATTTATCTTTTATGAAATAATATTATCGGCTTCTAATCAATTTCATCATGCTAATATTAATATCCCTGATAGAATAAATTCTATACTTGAAAAATTTATAGTTACTCCTAAATATCATACAAACCATCATACTGTTAAAAAAGACAGTAGAGAGGCTAATTATAGTTCAATTTTGACACTTTGGGACAGGATATTCTTCACTTACAGAAATGCTACTGACGATGATAGGAAATATCTTGGGCTTGATGATAGATCAAAAGAATTTGGGATTATTAACTACTTTAAACACCCTTTATCGTAAATTCTTGATTGACAATGAGATTCGTATTTGCTGTAATGTATTTACGCCGTTTTGAAATTCAGCTTGCCGGCGTTAAATAGCTAAAGCGATCGGTAAACCACCAATGCTTAGCGCATGGTGGTTTTTTTTGGTTTGTTGATCTTCAGCTTGTGACCAATACCGATCTGGTAAAACACTAAAGAGGAGAAGAAAATGGTAAAAAATATACGCCACACTGAAAATCAGAAACTATTTTTTGATGAAGACATATGCTCATCACCAAATAGCTCAAAACTCAAGGACATACATTCTACTAACCTGACCTTTAGGAAAGGGACGGAAATATATGCGAAAGTTCCATCTGTTGAAATTAATGATGCCGTAAGAACTGTGCTATGTGATAGTAAAGTTAAAATTGGAAAATATGATATCTCCAAGCATCAAAATATTTATCAAATCAGAATATATTTCCCGATAGATGATGGCTTGTTGCGATTAATACTGACCAAATGTGCTAGCATCATTGGACTGAAGTATAAATGTGATAACTGTATCCTTGAGGTAGAAGGCAATGAAAAAACAATATGCTTCCATTACTAAAAAATTAGCATTTACTATTGATCAATTATCTAATGTAATTTTTGAAATAAAAAATGGCCCCTCTACAAGAGAGGGGCCATCATCATTTCCTTATGATATTAACTTTCCGTATTAGTTTTCAATTGGGAATGAAAGCTCATCACCTTTAAAGCTTGTACCTTCGTAACCAACTTCTTTGTTGATTCTTGTAGCAATTGCTTTTTCTTCTGATGTAGCAAACTTCTCATCCCATGTTGCTAATCTTTTGCGCATATACCAGTGCCAGATTGGTGGTACTAATGCTAGCGCAAAAATTGTAAAGTAGCCCCAACCTGTGTTAGGTGCACCTACATTTTCAAGTTCCCAGAAGTGTGTTTCACCACGATCATGGTGGTCAGCTTGACGACCAATTTCGATGAAGAACCAACTTGTGAACAATGTGTTGTTATCCCAGTTATGGCGATAATCAATAGGTTGATCTTTTACACGGATTAAGCCGTAGTGCTCTAGATAGTTCAAAGCTTCTAATTCAAAGTTTGAAACAACCCATACTACTGCTAGTGCAGATACTCCAATCCAGCCACCAGCTGCAAAGAATAATGCAACTGAAGGTACTGACATTAAGTAGCCACGAATCCAACGGTTTTGCCATGATAAGAAAGATACTCCTAAACGGTTTAATCTTTCTTTTTCCATGTTAAACACGAATTTAGATTGACCTAAGTAAGATAGCAAGTAGTGACCATAGATTGTGCGACCGCGTGGTGCAGTTGCTGGATCATCTTCACTTGCAAGTTCTAAATGATGATTGTACACGTGTGCATAACAGAAATGTGCTGAACCAGATAATGCCATTGTCATTCTTGAAATGATGAATGCAAAACCTTTGGTATGTGACAGCTCATGTCCGTATATGATACCTATGCCTGCAAATATTCCTGTTGAAAGTGTTGCACCAATTAGATCAAGACCTGTAATTCCTGAGGTTATTGGAATTAAGCCCATCCATACTGATGTTACTTCTACAGGCATGCCAGACATAAAGCCATATACACGCCATGCTAATGCGAGTTGTAATAGTACAAATACTGGTAACATGAAATACATTACTAGATTTTGAAACATTGGACTCGCTAGTGTTTCACCTGAATCACCATGCATTTGACTTGATGCTTGTTTCTTAATCAATGTATCGATTACGATACCTACGAATAATAACGCAACACCTAGCCATGCGAATATTCCACCTGCTAGTACACCTGCAAATGTTACAAGTATAAGTACTGGAGCAAGCAAATATTTAATGTTTGCTAAAATTTTTGACATAATAGACCTCCTACGCCGTATTTTGTCCATTTATTTATGAACATAATATTAATAATATTATAATTGTCTAATATATTAATATTTTGTTCATGTCTTGTACATAACAGTATAATAACAAATAAGCGGTGTCAAGCCTATTTATTAAAAAAAACTGCAAATATCACGATTTATGATGATTTATTTTAGGTATTGATGATTTTTGTCTAAGGTGGTTACTTAGAAGTGTATTTCTTTCTGAATTTAGCGATTCTGCCTTCTTTCGTCTCAATTCTACCCTTGCCTGTGTAGAACGGGTGAGATTCAGAAGAAGTTTCTATTTTATAGACAGGATATTCATTACCATCTTCATACTTCATGGTCTCTTTGGGAGACAGAGTTGAAGATATCAAAAAGCTCTTATTACATGTAACATCATGGAATATAATTGGCTGATATTTTGGATGAGTATCTTTTTTCATAGTTTGAACAATATACCATAGATTTAATAGTCTCAAAACATTTTATGAGGTTAAATATACATTTTCCGTGCCTCATACATTACAATACAACTATAATCGACTAAAGCTAAATTTATGAGTACTAAAATAATTCAAATTACAGACCTTCACCTCAATAAATCAAAAGATGTTGTTAGCAATGGTGTTAATACTCATGAATCAGCTAACATGGTTATAGAAAGTATAAGGATTAATGAAAAAGACATAGACTGTTTGATCTTAAGTGGTGACCTTTCAAATGACTGTTCTATCGAATCTTATAATCATCTAATACAGCTGTTAAAAGGTTTTGAGGCACCAATTTATCTAATGTCTGGTAATCATGACTCTCCATCTCTTTTAAAGACCTTAACTATTAACAAAAATATTTTTTTAAAAAATTTTCTGTGTTTTAATAGCTGGGGGGTTTTTATGTTTAACACAAAAAAAGAAAACTCACCTAACGGATTCCTTAAAAAAGAAGAGTTAGTATATTTTGACCAAGTTCTCTCAAATACATTATATAAAAATATTATTATATTTTTACATCACCACCCTGTCCAAATTGGTTCTGCTTCCATGGATTCCATGATAATAGAAAATGCTGAATTGCTAACTGATCGAATAATGAAATACGATAAAATCAAGGCAGTATCATGGGGCCATATTCACAATGAATTTAATCTTAATATGGGATCAGCAAAACTTTTTTCAACACCATCTACATGCTATCAGGCAAAACCAAAGTCAAAGAATTTTATAATTGACCCTGAAGCTTCACCTGGATATAGGAAAATTTTTCTGAACGATGATGATAGTTTTGATACCGAAGTTATCAGGGTGTCTTAGCAAAACTTTCTCTTCATAAAATGATCTATATTTCTATATTCTCTAATAATTTATACTTCTGATAAGTTTTGGCATGAATTATGCATTGAGTTATTTATAAAAGAAATAATCTCCTCTTTTATGTTAAAGCTAGGTTAGATTGCGTTACCCTCATATGCAACTCCCCTCTAATCCTAGCTTTAACTTGATACTGATTTAGTTGTTGTACCCTTTTTCACCATGCTCTACTAAGTCTATTCCAGTTTCCTCTTCTTCTTCTGAAATTCTTAAGCCTAATAGATTATCAACCAATTTTAAGATTATGTAAGTAAAGAATCCACACCATATAATAGTAAATACAACACCAATAATTTGTATAAATACTTGCGTGCTTATTGAATTTTCGAGGCCCATTCCTCCAAAGCTTGCAGATGCAAAAACTCCAGTTAATATTGTACCAAGAATTCCGCCTACTCCATGAACTGGAAATACATCAAGCGAGTCGTCTATTTTGAGGACTTTTTTAATGTATTGTGTGGCTTCATAGCAAATTAATCCTGCAGATACACCAATAAATAATGCTCCCATGGGTCCAACAAAACCAGATGCTGGAGTAATTGTCCCAAGACCAGCTACCATACCTGTAACTATACCAAGGACACTTGGTTTACCTTGCTTCATCCATTCTCTGCCCATCCATGACAAAGAACCTGCTGCTGCACCAATATGAGTTACAAGCATGGCCATGCCAGCAGATTGATCAGCTGCTAGAGCTGAGCCTGCATTGAATCCAAACCAACCAACCCATAACATAGATGCACCAGCAACGGTCATGGTTAGATTGTGTGGCGGCATTGGAGTAGCAGGGAAGCCTCTTCTTTCTCTGAGCATTACTGCTGCAACTAATGCTGCAATACCAGCATTAACATGAACAACAGTTCCACCTGCAAAGTCCATAAGCCCAAGATTTCCTAGCCATCCACCGCCCCATACCATGTGGCAAATTGGAGCATAAACAAACAACATCCAAAGAGTGCTAAATAGGAGCATAGAAGAAAACTTCATTCTCTCTGCAAAACCACCAACTATTAATGCTGGGGTTATGATTGCGAATGTTAACTGGAACATTGCGAAGACTGATTCTGGGATATCTCCGCTTAAACTCTCATTTGTTAGGCCTGACATAAATATTTGATCAAAGCTTCCAATGATTGAGTTTAGAGAGCCACCGTCACCAAACGCTAATCCATACAAAACAACAACCCACATTATTGATACTAGACATGTTAATGCAAAGCACTGCATTAAAACGGATAATACATTTTTATTTCTAACCAATCCTCCGTAAAAAAAAGCTAGACCTGGTATCGTCATAAAGAGAACCAAAGCTGTGGACGTCAAAATCCAGGCTGTGTTAGCACCAGAAAGTTCAGAACTTTCAGCATAACCAATATTAGGTAATAAGCTAATACCAATTAGCGTAATTAATGTAAGTATTCTATTTGTAACTATATTCATTTTTAAATCTCCTGTTGTCCAAATACATGCACAAAGTGTGCCAAATTGGAGCATTTACTAAAAAAATATAAAGCCTTTGAATTATTAATGAAAAAATGAAATCATGGATACATTAAATTTTTTTAGTACATTTTATAAAACTATTGCACTTATATAAAACAAATATGCACTATTATGGATCAAGTAAATAATTCTTTCGATGTAATTATCATAGGCGCAGGCCCATCTGGATGCTCTAGTGCCCATCAATTACTAGATGCTGGTAAAAAAGTTCTAATAATGGATAAATCAATATTTCCCAGACATAAACCATGCGCAGGAGGAATTACGATGAAGACACTAAGACATTTGCCTTTCAGCATAGATCATTTAGTAGAACATACAGCTAGAAAGATGAAATTTAGT
>Ga0181597_10001668_pt1 | contig 24747 bp, 20 predicted proteins | sample 041ome_5_FD_148647 | JGI IMG/M metagenome (GOLD analysis project Ga0181597, IMG submission 148647) | Coastal salt marsh microbial communities from the Groves Creek Marsh, Skidaway Island, Georgia - 041403US metaG (spades assembly) | ecosystem: Environmental > Aquatic > Marine > Intertidal zone...
CTCTCTCTTTATATCACCGAGCGTTTCTCTTCCGTCTCTTTCTTTTATCTTTCTTCTCGTTTGTTCTTCGTATAAGGGAGGAGTGAAATTGAGAAATGAATTATCGCGAAACGACGCTTTTTTTTCTTCCGCAAGGGACCGCGAAAAAAAGAGAGAGATCCATCAAAATTCGATTATTCATATACTTTTTCAGCAACCGTGTGACCCGGTCAAAACGGTCTCTCCTTTTCGCCTCTTTGGTCTCTTTTTTTCCTTTTTCGTCTCTCTTTTTCGTCTTTTGACAAGCGCGTCAAAAAAGAAGCAGCACCCTTTGCGAGAGAGCAGAGAGAGAGAACGAGCTCTCCTTCCTTCTTGGTGTATTTTCCCCAAGAATAAAAAGTCATCACAGCACGACGACTGCGAGCGAAGACGTGATATATATATATATATACTAACACATACACGCGTCACACAAAACACATCGCAATACTCTACGACTCGCAATGAGCGAAGACGACAAGACGAAATTTTTAAAGTGCTTCGAGCAGTTGAAAGAAGAACTCGTGCGAGATGAAATCGAGGATAATCAGGTCCAAATCGCAGTCGATTGGATACGGGAGATGATTTCGTACAACGTCCCGCACGGGAAATTAAACCGAGGAATCGCAGTCATGGACGGGATGCGAGCTCTAGGAAAAGATGAAGTGTCGGAGAAAGACATGTGGAAAGCCATGGTCGTCGGGTGGGGCATCGAATGGCTCCAAGCGTATTTTTTGGTAGCGGATGATATCATGGACGAGTCAATCACGAGACGGGGGCAACCGTGTTGGTATCGACAACCGCACGTGAAAATGAACGCCATCAACGATGGGATTTTATTGGAGATGCAAATTTATAAGCTATTGAAACGTCACGTGGGAGTGAAAGATCCGGCGTACGCGCATTTGTTGGAGTTATTCCACGAGGTGACGTACCAAACGGCGAGCGGGCAGTTGATCGATTTAATAACCGCGCCGATTGGCGTCGTGGATTTGAGTAAATACACCGAGGAAGCGTACATGAGAATCGTGACGTATAAGACGGCGTTTTATACGTTTTATTTACCCGCGGCGTCGGCGATGAGATTGAGTGGAATTGAAGACGAACAGGCGTACAAAGTGGCGAACGATATTTGCGTAAAACTCGGCCAGTTTTTCCAAATCCAAGACGACTATTTGGATTGCTACGGAGATCCGAAAGTGATTGGTAAAATTGGGACGGATATTAAGGACAACAAGTGCGGGTGGTTGGTGGTGCAAGCGCTGAAGAAGTGCACGGCGGAACAACGGAAAATAATCGAAGAGAATTACGGGAAGGACGACGCCGAATGCGAGAAGAAGATCAAGGCGTTGTACGTCGAGTTGGAGTTGGAGAAGTTGTATTTGGAGTACGAGGAGAAGAGTTACAAGGAGTTGACGGAAATCATGGAAGGCCAATCGGTGTTGCCGAAGGAGTTGTTTTCGAGCATGTTGGCGAAGATTTATAAGAGAACGAAGTAATTATATGCGTATTTTAGAGCGAGAGAGAGATGATGATGATGTTTGCATTTTAAATGATAAAAATTGATGTACTTACGTATTTTACATTACTATAGAAAATTAAATATTGAACCCGGCGGGGCTTAAGCCACCTGGTGAGCTCATTTCACTCATGGGCGTGTCGCCGGGACCGCTATTTCCGTTTTCATCCAACTGGTAAATCTCGTCGTCCACTTGCGACATCGCCTCGAACAAGACGCCGTGATATTTTCTCACCGTCTGTCTCAACTCCAAAAACTTCTTCCCCAACGCTTCCATCTCTCGCACGTGTTCCTCTCTCACTCTGTTCATGCTCTTTTTAAGCGCCAGAATTTCTCTTTCTTCTTCTTCGTTCTTCGCCTTGTTGGAATCCGCTCGCGCTTTCTCCGCCTCTAATGCTTCTTCCGCCGATTTCAACGCCGCCCTCGCCGCTTGTTCCTTCAACTCGCCTTGCGCTTTCAATCGTTGCATGCGTTCGTTGAGCGTCTGTTCCTGTCGTTTCAACTGTTCCAACTTCGCGTCCAACTTCCACGTCTCCTCTTCGTTCTCCGCAATCTTACTCTTCGATTCTTCCAGCGCTTCTTTCATCTTATCGTGTTTCTCTTGCTCTTCTAAGATTTTTTCCATCACGTCGTTCGCCTCTCTCAACCGTTCGCCGATGTTCTCCATCACCCGCCTATCTTCCTCCATTTCTTTCACTTTCTCTTCCAACTTGGCCACTTTATCCTCCTCTATTTTCATCTGTTCCATCGCTTTGTGCAATTCCGGGTCCATCCCTTTACTATTCTTCCTCTCCTCCTCCATCTTTTCTTTCAACTCTTTATTCGTCTTCTCGGCTTTGGCTAACTCTTCCTCCAACTTTTCCAATTGCTCTCGCTCTCTCATCGCGTGCTCTTCCTCCTCGGCGATTTCTCTCTCCTGCCTTGCCAGCACTCTCTCTTGCTCCGCAATCTCTTCCTCTAAAACCCGATTCTCCCTCTCCAATTGTCTCAACTCCTCCTCGTCTTCCTCCCTGTACTCCTCCGTCGCTTTCCTCTTCTCCGCTTGCTCCACCTCCGCGCGCAACCGCTCGTGTTCTCGCTTCGCCTCTCTCAACTTCTCCTCTTCCTCCGCGCACTCGTTGATGATATCCGCGAACTCAATCAACTGCTCCTCTCGAAACTTTGCAAAATTAATCAGAGCGGACATGTTTCGTCTCGTCCGCGTGTATTCCGGTTTCCACACGTCTTTGAACGAAAAATCCTCCACGCCTATTTTCAACATCAACTCTTGCAATCGACTTAAAAACAAAACGTTCGGAATCGCGTCTTCGTACAACTCCGGAAATTCCATCCCGACTTCCTCCGCGATTTCCGGGTCCGGTTGGAACGATTCGTCCTCGTCTAAATTCACGTTGAAGAATAATTCGTACGCGGATTCGTAGACGTGTCTCAGAGATTCGTGCGTCGGGCGGAGTAAATCGCGCTCGGAGAGTTCGATTTTTAATTCTTTCAAACACGAGCGGATTTCGTCGTTGGTTAAGATCGGAAACGAGTACGTGGTTTTGGTGGTGCTCATCGTTTAAATTATTAAACTTTAAAGACTTAAGCGATGATGATGCTTATTATGCGCTCTTTCTTCTTCTTCTTCTTCTTCTTCTCTTTGTTCACAGTAAGTAGCGATGATGTTTAAGTGTGTTTATGTGTGTGCAAACAACGCACTTTTACTGGGGAATGAGGCAGATATTTGAATTTTTCTTGTGCTTGAAACAAGCTGTGAAACAACAAAACCAACAAAAAATGTCATCATCGAAAACATTAGGGACCGGATGATCTTGCGTTTATTTTCAGTAATAATAGTAGTAGTAATACTCGCATTAGTCTTAGTCGCATTATAACAATAGGTGCACAGAATGAATTCGGACGCGAAAAGCCCTCTTTAACCGACGCGGCAGGATTTCAGCGAAGGCGCTTTGACGCTCCCGTTGACGCCGATTAAATCCGAACCGAACCAGTTCACGTTCCCTTCCGCGTTGGAATTGAAACCGTCTTTGACTTTATCCCATAACTTTTTCTTTACGACTTTGTTTTCGCCGTGAATGTCGGGCATTTTGTCCCCGATGAAACCGGAAAAGGTGAGTCGTTCGCCCGGGGAAGAGTTTTCGGGAGCTTCGACGACTTCGATTTTTGATTTATCCTCGTTCGACGCGCAGAGGCACATGCCGTGCGATTGCACGCCTTTCATGTTTCGTGCTTTCAGATTACCGACGATGACTACTTTTTTGCCGACTAAATCTTGAGGGTTTGCGTAATGCGCGGCGATGCCGGAACAGACCGATCGCGGTTCGGGCTCGCCGCAGTCGACTCGAGAGACCAACAACTTGCTCGATTCCGGATCCGGGTGCTGTTCGCACGACACGATTTCACCCACCACCAAATTGAAACCGAGCAAGTCATCGTTCAACGCTTGCGCTGGTCCACTCGTTCCGGCAGCAGCGGACGCTTTCAACTGTTCCACTGCGGACCCCGCGTCGTCGTCAGCCGCGCTCCTTTCGCTACTACTCGTACTGGTACTACTGCTACTCTCGCTATCACTACTACTGCTACTGCTCCCCATAATCCTCGGCGTTCGGAAATACCCTTTATCAAAGTTCTTCGCCTTATTTAATAACTCCTCTCGATCGAACTCGATGCCCCCTTCGTCGATGGTCGATTTCAATCGCAAGCGCATCTCTCTCTCCAGCTCCTCTTGACTCAGTTGCAATTTCCCTAACCTCTCCCACTCTTTCTCGATGTCGATGTCGTTCAATTGCCCGAACCATCCGACGATGGCGTTGATTTTCGGTTCCCAGTCGGAGATTTCTTCCTTTGTGATTTTTATTCGAGCGGTATCCGCGAGTTCCGCCAGGTTTGGGAGAGGAGGTAAGTCCGTCGAAGAGGCGGCGTTATCCACTCCTTTTGGGGAAGACGATGGGCAGGAAGTCGTCGCCCGAAGTCGTCTTCGCGATGTTGTTGTTGTTGTTGTTTTTCCCGTCCTCTTTGAATTGCAGAAGAGCACGTGGGACGACAACGCGTGATGCGCTGTGGTCGTGCATGTCGTGGACATCTTTTTAGAGAGTCTCTCGTCGTGTTGTGTGTGCGAGTAAATTTGAGGCTATTCGCGTGTAGTTCAATGTTACAACAACAGACGCTTTTTTTGTGGCTATTTCATCTAATGCGGGCTACATCGAGCATCATCACTCTCTCGGGTCTCTCTATCTCTCTTTCTCTCTAGGGAAGAATCCCGTGGACGTTCTTTAAGTGCGTGTGCAAATTGAACTTCAACCCAAAGCTCGCGTTACACACGTCACAGAGAAACGTCTTCTCTTGCGTGTGCGTGACGATATGTCGTTGAAGCTTACTGTTATCGACGAAGGCTTTTCCGCAATTTTCCCAGGTGCAGATGTATCTTTTCTCGCGGTGGGCGTTCGCGACGTGGCGAAGCATTCGTGGGCGGTCCAGAAAGCGTTCTAGGCATCCCGGTTCATTGCAAGCGACGACGAGGAGAGACGGATCGACTTTGTCGTTGTAGACGCGACCGCCGGCGGATGGAACCGGGACGGCGAGGAGAGGTTTCACGTCCGACGATCCATCCTTCGATTCGTTTGCTGCCATTGCTACTGTATTTGATTGAAAATTGTAACGTCGCGGCGCGGCAGCTCTCTGTCCGTCGTCCATGCCGGGTAAAATCGGTTGCAACAACGCTTTGTCGTCCTCGTCCATCTCCTTTTTTTCGCTCGTTTCCGGCGGTGTTTCCGGCAACGGCGTCCACGTCGGTCGTTCGCACGATTCTCCCTTTTGCCTTTTCCACAAGTAAACGTCCGATCCAAACTTTTCCGTTTCCTCTTCCTCGTCGAAATCTACGTTCGGCACGCGCGTTTTTTCTTTCCTCCATCGCGTCGCCGTCTTTGCGATGCCTTCTTTACTAACGTCAAAATTCTTCGCCACGACCACTTTCGCCGTGGACGTTTTGATGATACCAATGTACTTGCTCTGCGCCGCCATCGGTCCTCGATTCCGAATAAACCCGTCGACTGCGGCGTTTTCCTCCTCCTCTTTACCTTTCGTCGGGGCGAACTTCCTCGGCGCGAAGAGCTTATTCTTTTGCTTTTGATCGCTGTCGAAAAACGCCGCGCCGGCCACCGCTGCTTTCGAGTTCGCATACGACGCCGGTACCACGTATGACGTCGCCATAGCGCTTCTCGCTTTAGGAACCCCCGAATTATTATAATTATTAGCAGCGTTTTCGCCGCGCTGTATCTTCACCGCGTTGTTGTACAGGCACTTCTGCTTTAAATTCGGTTGCGAACAATACTTGCACTGCCCGCATTTAAACGCCCCACGGCTCGTTCTGTGCATGGTGATGCCATCCGGGGTGATGATTATCGCCGATGTGCCTCTGTACTCGTCCGGGAATGCGATTGGAACGCCTTCTGCGGTGCACTTTTGTTGTTCTTCTTGTTCTTGTTCTTCTTCTTCTCGTCGCATCATCATCGAATCATCTTCCTCAGTGTTCGTCTTTTCTTGCTCCAACAAAAGAGAAACGTTGGATAACTCCTCCTCTTTAGTGCTCTCCTCTCCTTCGTTTTCGTTTTCGTCGTCTTGCGCTGCTGGGCGCTGTTTGATCACAAACTTAAGTCCCATTATATATATCGCAGTAGTAGGAGTAGTAGTATATCTTCTCTCTCTCTCTCTCTCTGTCGTTTTTTGTTCTTCTTTTTTTTTTGTTGAAAAGTCAAGAAAAAAAAGAAAGAATTTGGAGTCAAAACAAAGCGCATGTCAAATGCGACAACAAAGAAGACAAATAACGCGCGGTTTGCTCCAAAAACGCGCCGAACACAACGACGGGATCGTTCGAACTTTAAAAGAGGTCTCTTTACACCAAGAAAAGTTAGAACGTATAGGGGAGAGTTTACAGAGAGACTGTCGAGAGTTGAGGATACTTTTATTGCACGAGAATCAGATTGGAAAGTTAGGTAGGTAGGAGAGTTTTTTTAGAAGGACGAGAGATATAAAAAAAGGCGTTTTGTGGTGTTTCGTTTGACTGACTCTCTCTCTCTCTCTCTCTCGCTGTCTCGTATATGATATGCACGACATTAGAGAACTTGAACAGGTTGAAATATTTGAGATACCTCAACGTTTCTCTGAATAACATCACAGTGATTGAAAATCTGGACGGGTGCGAATCTCTGGAAAAATTGGATTTGACTGGGAACTTTCTCGATGTGACGTCGATCGAACCGTCGATGGAAAATCTCTCAAAATGTGAACGTTTGAGGAGTTTGTTTTTAATCGGCAATCCGTGCTTGGAGGAGTTTGAGCGATTGAGGGAATACGTGATTGGATGCTTGCCAGGGTTAGCAGTTCTAGACGGGAAGGAGATTACGGAGGAGGAGCGACGAGAGTGCGCGAGGGAGAAGAACGAGATCGTCGAGGCGTTGAAAGCGAAGATCGAGGAGAAGAAAGCGAGTGGATCGACCGGTTGCGTGTGGAACGCGAAAACTCGGTACGAATCATTTCTAGAAGAAGAGAGAACGAAAAATAATCGAGAGGAAGAAAAAGAAACGTCATCGAGGAAGATTCAAAGTAAGAGGACGTTCGAGCGACCAAAGAAACCGCCGCGAGAAGGCTTCGACGAGCTTCCGGAGAATACCGACGCGATTTTGCAAGTCAACGAAGGAAAGTACGAGTTCACGCTCGGCAGTGAAGGTGAAGATATTGATGCAGATGCGAATACGATCATTCTGAGGGTTCAAATACCGAAACATTTCGATACGTCTTTGGTAGACGTCGATTGTCATTCGGAAATCGTACGCGTGTTGATTAAAGGCGAGTTGCTTTTGTTGCGTTTCCCAGAAAAAGTGCGCGAAGAGACGTGTAAAGCGTCCAGAAGTCAAACAACTGGAGAGTTGAAAGTAAGCGTGGAGAAAACGAAGAAAAAAATGATGGCGAAAGATTTCGTTATCGCTGAGGCTGCGTTGGGATGTATGAAAATAAATGCCGCATCGATCGAGGATTCTTCGAATGATGAAGGAGAAGACCTTGACGAAACTTTTATACCGCCCATAACCGCGTGAAGATGATCAAAGGTAATAATATGTACTAATATAAAATGCATTTCAAATTTAAATGCCTTGCAAAACATCAATCAACGTTTGTCTCTCCTCGGCGAACTGCGCGTCGTCCTTATCTCTCTCCTCGTGAAACTTGCTCAAATAGTGCATCAACTTTTCCTTATTCGCTTCCAAAATGCTCGTTACCGCCGGCAGCCTGTTCGGATTCGCCACGAACACTTTAAACACGTGAAACGCCTCGTACTGAATCGATTTCGCATCGTCTCTCAACAAGTTCATCATCAAGCATAAATTCTCGGCTTTGCTGATGTATTTCATCATGACCTCGCCGCTCGCTCGATCTAATAAAATCTCCCCCAATAACTTTAAGCTTTGCCTCTTGCACACGTAATTCCCTCGTTCCAACAAATCGTTAAACTTCTCAAAGAACCCCTCGTAAGCGTCTCCGATTAAGAATCTCGCCACGGTATCTTTGTGTCTCGTTAAACACTCTCGAAAACTCGCCATCGCGTCGCTCGCGATTTCAAAGTTCTCGCACTGCATGTACTCAAAAAACTTCAAGAAACTCTCTCGCCTCAACACCTTCTCTAAAACCTTCTCGTGCCTGACAACCTCTCGTAACATCGCCCCGTACGCTAACGCGGAACTTTGCTTCTCGTACCCTAAAATCAACCCTTCCAGTTCCTCTCCGTCGTTCCTTTCGCTCAATTCCTCCGCCACTTTATACCTCCCCGTCTCCAAATCTTTCGCTCTCACCAATCCGTTGTACGTCGCCGCCGCGTCTTTCCTCGCTTCAAATTCCAACATCGGTAACCCTTGCGATATCATCCACGGAATGCTTTGCTTCACGCATTCTTCCACTAACTCTTGTATCATTTTCGGATCGAGATCGTGCGTCCCGTCCCCGTGTAATATCGCTCGCGTTTCTTGGAAATATTTCGCCAGAGACTCTTGGTCTTTTTCCAAAGGGCACTTGTTAATCACTCGTTCTAAACACTGGTGGGATTTCGAGGCTAAATCTTTCGGCGTTCTGCGTGGTTTCTTGGAAACGCCGCCGAACAGGGAGGATTTCATTTTACTTTCACTTCTTTTCCTTTGTCTTCTTCAAAATCGAGTCTCAGACGCAGACTCTCCGAGCGTTTCAAAGCGTCTTCGGTTAGAGATTCGCTCTGGGGAAGTTTTGCGGAATATTAAAGAGATACAACACGTTTTGCGCGCGATGAGACGATACTTCTCGACTAGTGCAGTTTCTTACCCGCTGCGCGATGATGAAAGGACGACTCTTGGAGACGCTTCTTTAACTTCTTCTTCTTCTTGTGTATCGTATCACCGACGGTGCATTCCGTCGTTCCGAGAAGGTTTATTCCTCGTCCTCGCTTTGGGTTTCCGCTTGAAAAAAGTGAAGATTTCCATTCGAGAGCGTCATTAGATACAAAGACACGCGCGCGAGAATAGAACGAGAACAGACTGACTGACAGACCGACTGACAGACAGGACGGCGACGGACGTTTTTAAATCAAAGGAATACTCAAAATGTTGCGAGGAGCGACTTCTTCGTCGTTATCGTCAAAGAGATTATTCGTCTCGAGCAAGAAGAAGGAGAATGCGACGACGCTTTCGAGGAGGAAAAGGAGTGCTTTTACGACGACTTCGGCGTCGTCAAACATGGGAAAAGACTTCGTCGAATCGTTCTTCGACGTCGCAGATTTCCTCTCCGGCGCTTCATCTTTCGGGACTTCCGAACTCGCCGAAAACATCGGGCGAGACTGTTACGTGGACGTGAACGGATGGCACTTGTTCCTGAAAGATATGAAACCTCAGGGAAGTTTCCACCAAGGGTTGGCGAACGTGGTCATTGGAACGATCGTGAAAAACGGGAAGAAGTGCTCCGAGGAAGACATGACGGAGATTTTGAAAACGGTGAAAGTGCCGTTGGGTGGAGGGAAGATGGAGGCGAGTTTGTTCGATTTGATGCCGAAGAGGTGCGTGGATGATTTCGTCGATATAGCGAAGAGATACGCGGATGATTTGTGAAGTAATAATAATAATAATGTAAGTATATATGACATGATAGTACACGCGATCGATAAGCGGTCGCGATTTAAAGAATGGTCTCAATAATAATAACTTTTGATAGTAGTATGTATAATCTTTTATCGTTTTTCGGTGGTTTCCGCCGGCGCGACGTAATCCCATCTCTCTTCCTTGCCCATGCCGGCTTCGACACACGAAGGACCCGGCGTTTGCATCGCGCACTTTCTCTTCTCGATTGCGTTACCCATGCCGTCGTATTTATAACCCGCGCAGCACATGTGCAACGTTTTCCATTCTCCCATATGTTTCACGACTTCCCAATCGTGTAAAATATCCGTCGTTCGACTGCAGAACGTGGCGTACGTAATCGGCAACGGTTGGATGTTCAAAGCGTACGGCTCGACCCCTAACTCTGTGTCACCAACCGGCGCCTGTTTTGCGGCATCGTGCAAGACATTCTGTTCCAAACCGCAGTTCGGCGAGCACATGACGCCGTGCGCTAAACTGGTTTGAATCCATCGAGAGGCGCGCTCCGAGGCTCTGTACCACATTTGACCAGAGTTGAAGTTACTCGCCCCGGCGTGAACGCCGTCCAAGTACTGTTTCGTCCACTCCGGCCCGTTCGTATAGGCGCCGTGATAGTCCATGTAATCTTCTTGGAACATTCCGTCCACGTTCGATTGGCTCAAAAAAGAGTTGGTTTCTGGAACCGAGAAAAGCACCACGTCCGCGTCGACCATGAACATGTTCACGCCGGATCCCACAACGCCCAACGAAATCTTTTGTTTCATCCACGTGAACCTCCCGTACGAGGTATCCGAGTTCGAAGAATCTTCCGGAAACTCGATGTTGTTGTAGCCATCCGCCGTGGCTTGTTCGCTACACGCCGAATCCGCGCACACGACCAAAAACCGTTTCATAAAACAGTCTTGGTCTTTTAAGTTTTTCACGACCAAACCGAGGTTGTGATAGAAATCATCCCCGGACGTGTACGTCGTGATCACCGTGTTCGGTGCCACGCACTCGCTCGGTTGATCTCCCAACAGCTTCGCTTTGCTGCCTAAATTGGAAAAAAATTCGCACTCTTTGTATCCGATCGCCGCGTCCTGCACCTCTTCGCCGTTATGCAGGAGCTTCGTTCGTAAGTTGTCGTCTACGTACGGGCCACAGGAAGGCAAACCATCCGCTTCACCCAAAAACGCCAACTGTTGTTTAACCCCGCTGCTTTCAAATCGTTGTTGCTGCCTATCGTACACGTTGATCTTCCCTAAAGTGCCAATCCCGGCGAGCAACACCGCGCACGCGGTGACTTTCGTGAAAAACCGGATTGATGATGATGAAGCAGATGGTACATCGGCATCTCTTTTCTTCAGAGACAAGAGCTGTTCTTTCTCTTCTTCGTTTTGATTTTTCATAAAAAAGAACATCTTACTCTCTGGCTCTTTTCAAAACTCCTCTTCGGATAAAGATTGACTGATGTTGCGTGCGTTTTCGGATCGCCGCAGGAGAGAGCGTTTAAAATGATGATGATGAGAATGAAGATGTTTTTTAATTGGAAAGGGTGTTCACTTCCTTTTTGTAGGGTTGAACACCCTAAATATTACCTGCAGATTTTTTTTCCCTCTTTTCAACCATTTTGGATAACACTTTAGCGCGAATCTCCCCACTTCTTCGTTCGCAACGTCTCGCGACGCACGGAATTCACATTTGCCTTAAAACTCACATAAAGTAATACTAATGTCAGCTTTTGCATCCTCCGCCCAAATCGCAAACTGCGCGGCGAAAGCGTCCTACGGCAGATTCCGAAAATCTTCCAAATCAGCCGCCAAGACCTCCTCCTCCTCGAGACGAGGTCTCTCCGTCTCCGCCATGGCGGTGAAAGCGCCGGAGTTGGACATCAACACCAAAGTGTTCACCAAAGAGATGGTTGACGTCGCCGGCGAGCAAGAATACATCGTTCGTGGCGGCAGAGATAAGTTCTCGTTGTTGCCGGCGGCGTTGAAGAGCGTCAAATCCATCGGCGTCATCGGGTGGGGGTCGCAAGCGCCGGCGCAAGCGCAAAACTTTCGCGATTCGCTCGCGGAAGCTGGGTTGGCGGACCAAATTTCCGTCAGCATTGGTCTGAGACCGGACTCGAAGTCGAACGACGAGGCGAGAAAGTTGGATTTTACCGAGGAGAAAGGGACTCTCGGCGAGACGTTTGACGTGATTGCAAAGTCTGATTTGGTCATGCTTTTGATTTCGGACGCCGCGCAAGCGAAGATGTACCCGAGAATTTTAGCCGCCATGAAGCCAGGGTCGACGTTAGGTTTGTCCCACGGGTTTTTGTTGGGCGTCATGAAATCCGACGGCGCGGAGTTTAGAAACGATATCAACGTTGTTTTGGTGGCGCCGAAAGGTATGGGCCCGTCCGTGAGACGATTGTACGAGCAAGGTAAGGAAGTGAACGGTTCCGGTATTAACGCGTCGTTTGCGGTGCACCAAGACGCGACTGGGGATGCCACGGATATCGCTTTGGGCTGGTCCATCGCTTTGGGTTCGCCCTTTACGTTTGCGACAACTTTGGAGATGGAATACAGATCAGATATCTTTGGCGAGAGAGGTATTTTGTTGGGCGGCGTGCACGGCATCGTCGAGTCTTTGTACAGAAGATACGTCCGAAACGGCATGTCCAAGGAGCAAGCGTTTAAAGAAACCGTGGAATGCATCACTGGACCAATCACAAAGACGATTTCCACCAAGGGGATCAAGGCGGTGTACGATGAATTGATGACTACGCCGGCGATGAAAGAAGAGTTTATGAAGGCGTATTCCGCGGCGTACGCGCCGACGAAGGATATCCACTACGAGTGCTACGAAGAAGTTCAATCGACGAACGAAATCAAGTCGGTGTGCATGGCTGTTGAAAGATTTAACAAATTCCCGATGGGCAAAATCGACGGGACGGAAATGTGGAAAGTTGGGGAGAAAGTTCGCGCTGAGAGAGTGGAATCGGAGATTCCGGTCAACGCCACGACGGCGGGCGTGTATTGCGCGTGCATGATGTCGCAAATCGACACGTTGCGCGAAAAAGGTCACTCGTTCTCGGAAGTTTGCAACGAGTCCGTCATCGAGGCGGTTGATTCGTTAAACCCGTACATGCATGCGAGAGGTGTCGCGTATATGGTTGACAACTGCTCGTACACGGCGAGATTAGGGAGCAGAAAATGGGCGCCGAGATTTGATTACAACTTGGACCAACGCGCGTACGTCGACTTGGACAACAACAAAGGCATCGACAAGGAATTGGAAAGCCAATTCTTGAACTCCACCGCGCACATCGCGATCAAGAATTGCTGCGAGTTGCGACCGTCGGTTGATATCTCCGTCCAGTTTGGCGTCGGCCAAGCTCGGGAGATTGAGAACATCGACATGGGCTTAGGGAAGAAGTAATTTAAGCCGACGAGGACAATAAACGAAGAAGAATCGTACTCTTTTGGTAATATTTAGGAACGAACAAGATATATATTATAACACTATTATTGCTTTTACCCCACCATTGCTATTGTCGCTAATTACTATGGAGAGAATGTGAGGAAGGAAACACCTTCATTAAACGCGAGCTCTCCCCCACCTTTCCTCGTCTCGCATCCCATCGTCCGTGCCTCCGACAAAGTCGTCCGCCCCACCGGCTAACCCACTGTTCCCATCTCCTTGCGTCCCTCCTCCTCCTCCTGCGGTCCCTGCACTAAATGAAATCCCTCCACCACTTCCACTCCCGCCTCCTTGCGCTCCGGAAACGCCACTCAACAAAGCGTAATCCATCTCGTACGCGGACGAGGATAAGCGCATGTTCGCGGGCACGTCCACGTCGTCGAACGGTAAGGAATCTTCCAACCACTCTTCGTCGATCACGTCGAGTAAGTGCGAAGGGGTGAGTTGGACTTTGCCGTCGTCCAGAGTCGTATTCGTGCTCTTCCCTCCCATGATGAGTTATTCAAAATTATATACGAGAGTATAACAGAAGAGTGAAGCGAGAGAGACGTAAAGGAGTGAATGAAGCAGAAGCAAATGCAACTGCGCGAGACAAAAACAACAAAAAGTTTAGGGTGAGTCATGTGCTCGTAATTAATTTGATTTGAGCTGCCACGTGTGTTTTTTCGCATGTCAAAGTGCGACTTTTTCATGTGCAGACGGGATTATCGTTCCACCACAAGAAATATCCAAAACTGACGAGACGTGCTCTATCTAAAAACAACGTCAATCACATCTCGCTCTTCTCACACACACACACACACATAATACACGCAAAACGCGAAGAACTGTTGTTGTTGTTGACTTGTTCTTCTTCTTTTGTCATCGCATACATTTGAAAAAAAATGGTGAGATTATCGGAAACGTTCCGCTCGGTCGTGCGAACGCCGTATGGATTGGATTACTCGGATGGGGAAAGTTTGTGCTCGTCCACGTCGTCGTCTTTGCATTCGAACGCGAGGAATACGAAAGCGGGTGTTGGTAAGAATACCATTTCGAGCGATTTCAGCAGCGCTTCGTGCGCTTCCTCTTCGTATTCTTCTTCTCCGGATTCTTCGTCTTCTTTGCTGACGAATATCATTCGTCGACAAAGAGGAGGAGGAGGAGAGACGACGACCAAAAATCAAATGGTGGCGTATTCCTCCTCTGAACCGCCTTCGAAGGCGGTGTCGTTCGCGAAGGATGTTTTCGCGGGGACCTGCGGTGGGATTACGGTGACTTTGTTAGGGCATCCGTTCGATACGGTGAAAGTGTTGTTACAAACGCAGAGTTCGACGAATCCGGCGTATTCCGGCGCCGTCGATGCGGCGACGAAGGTGTTGAAATCTGAAGGCATCGGCGGGTTGTATAAAGGCGTGATGTCGCCGCTCGCCGGGCAGATGTTTTTTCGAGCGACGTTGTTTTTTGCGTACGCGAGAGCGAAAGAGTGGGTCGGGGTGTCTCCGGACGATCCTTTGAGTTACTGTAAAGCCGGGGGGTTGGCCTGGTTTGCCGGGTCGTTCTTTGAATCGCCGATTGATTTGTTCAAGAGTCAATCGCAGCAGCAAATTTTACGCGCGAAAGCGGATCCGAGTTTTGTGCCGCAATCGATGGCTTCGAGCGTGAAGGATGCCGTGAAATACATGGGTCCAAGAGGTCCGTGGTATGGGATGGGGGCGACGTTGGCGAGAAATTTACCCGCGGGTTCGGTATATTTTGGGGTGTTTGAAAACACGAAGAACTGGTTCGCGGCGAGAAATGAAGACGGGAAAGCGAGCAACGCGGAGATTTGCTTCTCCGGAGGTTTGGGCGGGATTTTCTATTGGTCGTTCTTCTACCCGATCGATGTGATTAAATCCGCGGTGATGACGGATAAGTTGAACCCAGCCGAGAGAAGGTTCAAAGGGTACGGGGATGCCATGGGGGCGTTGTACAAAGAAGGCGGCGTCGGGAGATTTTATAGAGGTTTGTTTCCGTGTTTGTTGAGAGCGAGTCCGGCGAACGCGGGCATGTTGTTCACGGTCGATTACATAAGAAGGATTATAGATTAAAAGGTTTTCAGAATGAATAATAAAAAGAGAAAAGAAAATGATTTTATTATTGTTGTGAAAGATATAAAAACGCATTGTGTAATTGAAAATAAGGATATCATTTTCCGTCGTCATCATCATCATCATCATCATCATCGTCATCATTTAACGGCATATACTAAAAATGAATGCATCAAACCAAAGGCCCTTTCTCTCTGGTCACTAAAACGCCGTCGCAATCCGCGTACACCCAACTCCCGCTTTTAAAATTGACCCCACCAAAGGTCACGCCAAACTTTGGATCCTTCACCCCCGGATCTCTCTTACTCGACGGCACCGGCGAAGTCCCGACGGCTAAAATCGGGATTTTCAAGCCGCACCATCGCATCTCGTTCGTATCTCGAATGCACCCGTTCACTACGATCCCTTCCCACTGATTCCCCTCTGCAATCTTCGCAATCTCGCCGCCTAGTAACGCGCATCTCCGCGACCCGCCGCCGTCGATGACGAGCACTCGATTTACACCGCTTTCCTTCGTCAAGGTTTCTCTCACGAGCGGGTTGTTTTCGAAACACTTAATTGTGGTAATTTCCCCTCGAAAGAACGACGTCCTGTCGAACGCCCCGCCGTACGGTTTCAAATTCAAGTCCACAAGGCAATCGAATTTAACTTTCGCGTCGTTCTGCACTTGATCGACGACGGAAAGGTGCGAAAAATACGCGTCGACCACGTCTGAAGTCGTCGTCGGTTCCGGGATGGAATTGGATTCCATACCGTTAAAATGAGAAGGATTGTGTTGTCTCAACGCGGAAAAATGGATGTTGTTCTTATCAGAATTTTGCAACCACAGACTGGACAGACATCGCTCTCGAACATTTGAAGAGGGTCTCGAGGAGAGAAGGAATTTACAGAGTTGCCGCTCGACTCGTCCTCTCCCCATCGTGTCCTAAAAGTGATGATGAAATCTTTGGGGAATGTACCACACAAAACACTCACACTATACGAACACTCACACTCGTAAAGAAACACACTTTAAAGAGAAAGAACAACAGATGACGGACGAAGACGATGAGCTGCAACAACAAATGGACGAAATCGAAGCGTTGAGATCGATTTTCATGGAGGATTTCCACGAAGTTTGTGAACACGGAAATCGAATACAATCCGTCCCTCCGGAGGTAAAATGCTACGAAATCGTCTTATCTCCGCTCGCGTCTCACGAAGACGCGTCGGAGATTATCAACACCGACGAGAGCAAAAACAACAGCGATGATTTAGTGGACGCTCGATTAGGCGTCGTCTTCGCGCACTCGACAAAGTATCCAAACGAGATGCCGTTTCTGAAATGTCGCTCCGTGGCGAAGATACACGACGAGGAGTGCAAAAAGCTGACGAAACAGTTACTCGATCTCGCAAAGACGGAAAACATGCTCGGACAGCCGATGATGTACGATCTCGTAGAATTCGCGAAAGAGTGGCTTCGTTCGAGAACGCGCGTGAGAGAAAAAGAAGAGGAGACCGAGGAAATGGTGGAGAAGCGGTTGGAGATGGAAGCGGAGGAACGGTTGAAAGCGATGCGGGAAACCGGGACCGCGGTGACGCGAGAGAATTTTGAAAGGTGGGCGAAAGCGTTCGACGCGGAGAGAGCGTTGGGAAAATGGACGACGGAGACGAATACTAACAACGACAAAATAGATGATGCGACTACCGCCCCCAATGCTGCTGCCGCTGCTGCTGCCGCGACGACGACGCACGCGCAACAAGGCGCGGTGTCCATGTCCGGGAGAAGATTCTTCGAGGAAAGGTACGAGGCGTTGCGTAAAAGCGGCAGCCTCGAGAACGAAGACGGACAAGAAGAGGACGACGAAGGCGAAGAGAAAAACAGCGAAGACATGTCAGAAATATCATCGGAGGAGGATATAGGCGTAAAAGAAGACGACGACGACGACGAGGAAGAATAGTTGAATAGTAATAGTATTAGCGGGACGCCCCGTATAGTTTAGAAATAGCGCATAATAATCCATGTTGTTAACGCTCGCACGTATCGTTATTAAGATGATACTCATACTCGTCACGTTTAGAAGCAGCAGCCCCGCGTTTAATGTTACCGCGTTTACATCACACTTATTACATAAAGCAGAGAGAAAAAATCTCCATAAGTATGTGCTGCTAAAAGCTCCGAGAGGAGAAGAGAGAGAGAGAGAGGGAAGCTAAAGGAGATGAATAACGAGTCTTCGCACGCGTACGTGCCTCTCTCCGAGGACATTTTTAATAACGGCGACGGCGAGCACAACAACAACAACAACTTTGAGTCGTTTTTGCTGAGGCCGCAGACGAATGTAACGAACGAACTTTCTCCAGAAGAAGAAGAAGAACACGAAGACCAAGAACGACGAGAAGTCATCTCGGAAAACCTGCAACGAGCGACGGTGGCAAACATCACCATGAACACCTTGAATTACATGCTCGTGCCTCTTTCAATGCCGGCAGTTTTTAAAGCCGCCGGTTGGAAATTTGGGATGGTTTGTTTCGTCTCAAGCACGGTGTGGAGTTATTGGACCGGACGCGTCATCGGGCAAGCGTACCTGAAACATCCAGATTTGAAAACGTATCCGGAAATGGCAGCAGAAGCGGTGACGAGATTTATCTTTAGTTTTGGTGGTGGTGGTGGTGATGATGATGACAATGGTGATGCTGATGGCGGTGGTGATGACGACGACGACGACGATGACGGAGCGGTTCGATGGAGCCTCGGGGAGAGCGCCCGGCGCCGAGTTCGTCTGGGAGGAAAGAAAACGAAGAAGAGTAAGAAGACGAGAGCGAGAGACGCGACGAGGAAAGCAGTCCACGTGGTTCAATTCCTCACTTTTTACTTGGACGCGGTCTGTCAACTCGTCTACTTGGCGCAATATTTAGCGATGCTGACGAAAGCGATGAAAGTGAGAGGTTTCTATGGCGTCGGATGGTGCCAATCGTTTTCGTTGCTCATAGTTTCGATTTTATTATTACCCGTCGTCCAATTGCCGACGTTTCACGATAGCGCGAAGTTCGTGTATTTTGCCATCGGGACGTTGACGCTAAGCGTAGGCGTATTTACGTACGAGGTCTTGCACCGGACGCCGTGGAAGTCGTGCGCGATTAAACCGCAGTTTCCCGCGGTGAGCGCGAGGAGCAAGTTTGTCTCTCTCGCGAATTTCGCGTACGCCTACGGCGGGCACGGTCTGTATCCAGAAGAAATGAGCGAGATGCAAGAACCGGAGAGATGGCCGGAAGTGATGAATTGGTCGTATTTTATATCAGCTCCCGTGTATCTATTCGTGGGTGCGCTTGGGTATAGAAGTTACGGCGCTAGCACGGAGGCGGACATCAATCTCAACTTTCCGAACGACTTTGGCAACGCGTTATCGATTGCGTTTCAATTCGGTCAGTGCTACTACGCCGTGTTTTTCTGCAACGTCGCGTTGTGTTCGCGATTTGAAGTCATGCTTGGCGTAGACCCGACGGATTATTTCAGCAAAAAACATCCTCTCTTCAAAGTCACGGCGTTCACCTTCCGCCTCTTCTTCCGAGCATTCTTCCTCTTGACGCAAACGCTCGTGGCAGCCATTTTCTTAGCGAGTAAAGGCGACGTGTTGCTCGATTTACAAGGCCTGGTGGGATCGTTCGGCATGGCGCTGATGACATTCCTTTTACCGTCTATAATGCGCTTAACGCTCGTCGAGGACGACGAATTTCCGACGACGAAGAGGAGGAATAGCATCAACAACAGAAAATGGCTCGAACCGTTCGTCTACCTCTCTCTCCTTCTCGGCTTTGTCGTCGTCCTCAGCGGCACGTACGGTTCGCTCGCGGATTTGAGATCGGATATCAACATCGACAAAAGAATGATAGCGGACGCGTGTCAACCCGCGGTGACCACGGTCGTGGACGAGAGAGGGTGTCCTACCACGTCTTCTTAGCTTTTCCATTTAATGTAGTAATCAGAGAGAGAGAGATAGATAGAGAGAAAGAGAGAAAGAGAGAGAGAGAGAGAGAGGAAGAGCTCTGAATACTGTTAACATGTACAAAAATGTAAATAATTGTAGATTGAAAAAATCGAACGTGTTTTGCCTCATTTGTGCCAAACACCAACCCCCCCACAAAAAACAGAGAAAAAATGACGAACGCAAAAGCTCCCGCTCGAACGTCCTCGCGAACGCCCAAACCGACGATGAAAACGAATACCATTGATATCAGCGACGACGACTTTGACGAGTTCGTATCAGAGCCGAAGTCTACGAAGAGGCCTGTTCGGAAAGCGCCGGCATCATCGGCAAAATCGTCCCCTTTGGCGACGACGGGGAAGAGAAAAGGAACGACGACGACGACATCGACGACCCAACAAAAGAAGAAGACGAAGAAGCAAGAAGACGAAGAATACAAAGAACCAACGAAAGAAATAGGAGGCCATCGATGGCAAGGCGCGGGGATGACGTACCCGGCGAGTCACCCGGAGTTGGACATCATCGGTCGAACGACCGAAATGGACGAGTGTTTTCTACCTCCATTCGCGATGGAGAAGATGATGAGTGAAAACGCACCTCTGCGAGAAGTGCTAAAAAATCCAATCGACCTGTGGCGGAAAACGTTAACGGAGGAAGATCGGGAGATGCTGAAGAAGATGCTCCCAGAGACGACGAGGAATGATGAGAATTTGGTGGAAAATGTGGTGAAAGATTTGTTTACGGGGAAAACGTTTCATTTCGATAACCCGGCGGAACGCGTTTGGAATCAGATCCGCGAAGGCGAAAGGCATCCGCACTTTGCGCGAGCGAAACGGATCAGGAAGGAGTTGCAGAAACGGAATTCGTTTTTGAGTTTGCGGAAGAAACACGACGAAGTGGTGGATAATTTAGATCAGATGAGGAAGTTGTGGATGCGGTTAGGCGAAGAAGTTGGGATGAAGGAGAGGAGGAAGTTGTGGGAGGAGCACTTGGACGTGAAGGCGCAGCGGAGGAAGAATTTGGAAAACGCTAGGAAGAAAAACGCGAGCTTAGCGAAGCAGATGAAGCAGCAGAAAACCCAGGGAGGAGCAGCAGGAGGAGGAAGTGAACGCGAAGGTAGCGTGAGTGCGTTTGGTGCTGCCGACGAGCAAGAGGCGCCGCCGACGTGAGATTTTTAGGTATGCGCGTAGTAGATGAAAGAAACAGAGGTAGTTTTTAGTTCACATCTTTGAAAGATGTGTAAGTACCAATGGTATAGAAAACATACGAAAGCAAGTAGTTCTACTCGTCTTCCTCCTCGTCGTCGTCTTCCTCGTCTTCTTCCATCTCGTCGAATTGTTCTATCCGTTTCCATACTTCCCCGTGTCTAAGTTTTGCCGCCGCGATGGCCTTCGCTAACACAGTTTCGTCCACCTCGCTCGCGCCGTGGTGACTCTTTTCTAATCCTAACACGTTCCCATTCTCATCCACGATGACGTTGATTAAAGCGTCGCATAACTTGGTCTCCTCGTACGTAGGGTCCACGATAACTATTTGCTTCGGAGGCTCGTAATCTTCTATTTCATCCTCGTCCCCTACCTTTTCATCTTCTTCTTCTTCTTCGTTCATCTTGCGCTTCTTACTTCCATCGCCGATATTCTTCTTCTTCTCGCCGGGGTCGGTATTCTCCGTCGTGGAAAGATTAAACGCGCCAACTGTCAAACACACCGGCTTGAAATTTCTATTCACCGCCAACATTTGCCTCTTTTTTCCCTTCCCCTTTGCGTTATCGCCGCCAGCTAGAATACTCGGCGCTCGCGTCTTCCTCGCGCACGCCACCACCGCCGCCAAACACGCGTCCATGGTCCCCATATCGTCGTCCAAGACCAAACACTCCACGATAAATTTCCAACACTTATCTCCCTCTAACCCGTCGCCTTTTAAAACGCTCCGATCGATTAATCCTCCTCGTCCTTTTCCTCCTTGTCCTCTCGAGGGAAAAACAGTCTCTCGAATCACCCGAGCGATAGTCGCCGCCCGTTCGACGACGTCCGCGTTGTTCTTGGTGTTCTCCGCGCGACTGCAACTGGCCACATCCACGCGCACTTCCACGAACCCTTCCGTCGGTTTCCTTGGGTTTTTAAACGCGCGTTGGAAAGAACTCGCGCACAACACCGTCGTCTTTCTCAACGACGACGACGACGCGCTTTTGCTCCGTTTCCTCGTCGGCGGCATCAAGTGCACCAACACGGAGGCGCCTCCTTCGTCGTTATCATCGTCCGCTGCTCTCGCTAAACCGGCGAAACCAAACGCGAAGTGTCTCGCTCTGCCAATCGGACGACTTTGTTGGGAAGCTGTTCCAGCCTGTCGTTGTCCTTCTTCGTCGTCGTCGCGCACATCCGCCGGAGGTGGACGAAGCGGAATCGGCGCTGAAACGAACGTTTCGAACCGTTCGCGAGGGAAAAGCGTCGCGTACGCGCGAGGGTCCATGACGCTCTGATTCTTCTCCTCCTCCTTTCCTTCGATGCTTTCGATGAACGCTCGAACGCTCGAGAAAGAGACGAGACCAATACTCCGGCGGGGGGTATATTTAAGATGCATTTCAGGGGGAAAATGGTTCCTTTTCCCCTCAGTTTAAATCTGTTTTCATTACCGCGCGCTATGTTTAACAACTCTTCGCCGTACACCGCGAAAACCACCGCCGGAGGAGGAGGAGGAGTAGGAGACGCGTCGTTCCCACCTCAGTCGCCTTTTGCATCCGGTGGAGGACAACACCAACAAGGACAACACCACCAATTTGGATCGACGGGGAATCCGTTTGAAAATCAAAGAGCGAGGACGACACCAACGACGACGCCGTTCGGAAACGAAACCAGCCGCAACAACGAAGCCCCGACGCCTTTTGGAGGACGAGGCGTTGGTGGTGGGTCGTCGTCCCTGTTTACCAGCTCACCGGCACCGAATGCGAATACTAGTACTTTTGTTGGAAACAAAGATGATGTGTCACCACCACCAGTGGGAAACGTCTTCCAACGGAACCCGTCTGGGGTGAACTTGGGGTATTACGAACCAACCGCGCGCGCGTTCGCGAACGACGGCCAAATGCAAATTCCGAGTCCACAAAAACAAGGACAAGGAGGAGGACATTTGAGAGAACACGTGGCGCCGAAATTTAGCTCGATGTTGTTTTCGAGCACGCAAAGAGGCGCGGGATTGAACCCGCAAAAGTTGGATTCGCCGTCCGGCGGAGGAGGCGGCGGCGCGAGCGGGAAAGACGATTTGTTCGCCGCGGATATTAGGAGGAAGGAGATGGCGGAGAGAGAGGTGAATTTTGGAAACGTGAACGCGAAAGGGATGCCGCTTTTTACGAGAGATGCTGGGAAAGGTGGGACGGTCGGCCGGGGAGGGAGGAGGACGAGCATCGGATCTCGAGCGACGACGGAAGAAAGAATGAACAACGAAGAGCGATCGAAAGGTGGCGCTTCGGCGACGACTGCGAGTTTAGGTACGGCATACGCGACGAGGAATGCCGAGGTGGACGCCAACGATCCAGCGGCGGTGGAGGCAGCCATGGCGAGCGTCCAAACGCCGTGTTGGGTGACCGTGTATGGTTTTACCAACGACGACGCGACGTTCGTTTTGTCGAAACTGCAGAAAATAGGAGACGTGGTAAACTTTGGACAATTTTTACCGCCGAACGACGACGACGACGATTTCTTAGATGAGGACTACGATGACGCTTTCAAAGCGAGGAGGAAACTGGAAGAGTCGCCGAGTAGAAAGAAGAGTCCGTTTAGCCGAAATACCGACGGTAACGCGAATGGCTTTTCACCTAGAAAATACCACGGAAGCCCGCAATATACTCGTAAATTCGGTTCACACTCGGCGATAGGTAGCGCGAATTGGCTGCACGTGAAGTTTCAAAAACCTGAGTTTGCAAAACGCGCGTTGCAGTTGAACGGAACGCGCATATCCGATCGAATTATGATTGGCGTGAAACCGTTGTCGGAGAAGGACGCGAGATATATCGGCGGCGTTTGCGACGATGTCGATGATTTTGGGAGCAATAAGAGAAACAGCATCGATCGATCGCCGAGGGGCGGTGGGAATAAGCGGACAATGTTGAATGGAAGCGCTTCGGTAGCTTTGCAACCGAGAAGAGGCACTTGGAACAAAGTCGTCGAGTTCGTTTTCGGGGCTTGATTTTTTCCTTTTAAATACACACATAACGTTATTAATAAAATACAAATACGCGCATATGCTTTCAAAGAGCGCGCATACATAGCTATTATATTTAAGACAAAACTCTACTACTCGCGTGTAAATCAATCTCTCTTTCTTCCCCCAATCAACCTTCTTTTAAGAAGACCCGTGATACTCGTCTTTTGAAATCAAACCGCTCTTAACTAAATAGTCCAAACTCATCTGACACGTGATAATACTCGGCAACATCATCTCCCCGGAGTACATCATCCTCTTTAACTCCTTCAAATCCACCCTAAACGTTTCCAATGCGAACTCCTCCACGTCTAATTTACCTTCTTGACCTTCCTCCACATCCTTTGGATCCACGCATAAAAACGGCACGAACTTATTCCTACACCACTTCGTCTCGATGAAACCCTCCTCCTCGCCCACTTCCCTATCTCCTTCGTTCTCGCTCTTCTTCTCCATCAGATTCACCAGTCTCCCACCAACTAACTTCGCCTCCTCGTTCATCTCCGCTTTCGCCGCGTTCGCGATATCCTCGCCGTGTTTCTCCGGCTCGTGCCCTCCTGTCGGCACCGTCACCCCGCTCGCGTTCACCGATTGAATGTACTCGCGGCATACGGTAAACTCTCTCGTCTCGCTGTGAAACGGCAGAACCGCGACGAATCGAAACCCCGACCGAGGATGGCCGACGATGTCGTATTTAATCGAGATCTTTTCTTCAGCATTTGCAGGTGTTGTCGTAGGGGAAGAGAACTCAACCGTTCGGTCGTACACCGCTAAATATCTCTTATACGCGACGGTTTCCTGCACCGTTTGACCTCGGAAATGATCACCGTCGTGACTCCTCGGCGATCTTGGGTTTGTCATTATTTCGATCTCCTCCTTTAGTGCTTCTTCTTTGTCTTCTTCTCTCCTTTCCGTGGGGGTATTCGACGGCGACGACGACGACGAGAAGCGGGGTGTTGTTCTTCCTCCAAAGCGCCTCTCGTAACACCAAGTATATCCTCGCGACCAAACGCAGCGGCAGCCCCGAGAAGAAGACAAAGACGAAGAAGACGAGAAAGAAATGCCTCTGAAGCTTTTCTGCGCGAGGAGCATGCGCCGAACGGAGGAGGAAAAGGAGGAAGCGACCGAGAACGAGAGCGGATAAAATGGAGAAATTTCGTCGTTCCAATCCTGTGTAAAAGCCACACAACTCAAACGACGCGAATACGAATAAGAATACGAACAAGAACACTTACAAGAATAACGAGAACATCGACATCATGAGCAGATCAAAAGTACTCTCCTCGGTGGTGAAAAGTGCCGTCGATCGAACTCTTTTTTTGCGCGAGAGAAGCAGCGGCACGAGCAGCGGCATCATCGTCGACAAAATCAGATCCTCTTCCTCC
>Ga0181597_10001670_pt1 | contig 24736 bp, 28 predicted proteins | sample 041ome_5_FD_148647 | JGI IMG/M metagenome (GOLD analysis project Ga0181597, IMG submission 148647) | Coastal salt marsh microbial communities from the Groves Creek Marsh, Skidaway Island, Georgia - 041403US metaG (spades assembly) | ecosystem: Environmental > Aquatic > Marine > Intertidal zone...
ATCATAATTATTTACTGTGGGACATTGTTGAAAAGGAAAGATGCAATATCCCACAGATCAGAGCCATAGTTAACTAACAGAGGGAGCAAAATAATTATCGCAAATGAAAGAACGATAATTCTGCTGGTGGCTCTAATTTTATTTTTACCAAAATTATATTTGTTTTTAAATAAATTTATTTGGTAGATGTTAAAAGGTTTTCGTTCCATAGTTGCTCTGCTACTGTTTTGTGTTCATCATCCCATTTAAAGTTGGATAAATCTAAGTTAATATCTTGGGTCCAATTGTGGGTTCCTGTGTGTCTTTCCGCCAGGCGCTCCCTTCTTAAACATGTTTGTCTTATTTTAAGTGCTATTCTTTTTAAATTGTCATCTTGCAGCTCTTTACAATTTTCTTTGGTATATATGTTATAGCTATCTTCATTTACAATTAATAAATATGGCTCAAGCTTGGTGGCAAAATAATAAAAAGCAGTTTGTAAAAAATAATCATCAAATGGTTTTGGTTGAACTATACTAAAGCTTGGAGTACCATCTGATTTATATTTACCTGTTCTCCTTCTCCATTTGGTTTTAATTTCAATAAATTTTGTATCATCGCATAAATCTATTTGTCCCGAAACTGGAAGAACACAGCCAGGAAATTTATGTTTAACAGGTCTTTCTGCAACTATGTTGCCTGATAAACCAATTTCTTCAATTCCTTTTATAGTTTGTTGTAAAACTTCTAATAAATTTTCTTTGTTATTGTTGTACTCATAACCATCAAACTCATTTAATGGTTTGTAAGTATCATAAGCTTGGTTTGCTAATTTAAATATTTCATCTTTTTTAACTGTCATCAAATTTAGTTTCCTCTGTTTTAAAAAATTGTTTTTTATTTCTATTATAGATTTTCTTTGCAAATATTTGAGCTACTGCTTGACCTATAGTTGCACCTGCAACCATTTTTGCATTAGGTTTAAATTTAGCTCTTTCTTTTTCAGTTAAGTAAAAATATTTAAAACAAAATAAATCATCATTTAAATTTATTTGAGATGGTGAGTGATGGTTCCAATTATAGAACTTAGACCATTCTGGAAGCTCTGTTTCGATATTAGATTTTTTTAGAATATTTTTTAATTTATTTTCTAAATCCATTGAACGAACCATTAACTATAATAGAACATCATGTAAACATTAATATTAATAATTACTCTTAATAGGTGTGTTTAAATTAGTTTGCCAAATTGTCAAAAATAACTATAAGCAAAATATGCAATTAAATAAGTTTAGAATTTCAAAAAAATTAACTTTCAAAGCTTTAGCTGATCTAATTGGTTTAAAAAGTAAAACTGCATCAAGTACGGTTCATCGTTGGTGTACTGGTTCTAGAATACCAAGACCAATAATGATCGAAAAAATAAAATCAGCTACCAAAAATAAAGTTACCATAAAAGATTTTTATGAAGTTTAAAAAGTTTGTATTAATTACCTGGGAAGATATTTGTTCTTTCAATGACTGGAAAAATGTTGATGCAGCAAAAAAAGACAATGTTGCAATTTGCTATAGCACGGGTTTTATTATCGAAAAGAATAAAAAAAATACTATTATTTGTTCTGATTGGTCTACTGATAACGATGGAACGGAGGTTGGCAATAGGAACGTAATACCTAATTCAGTAATAAAAAAAGTGGAGGTACTTTATGAGTCTAAATGATCGTTTAAATGAAAATGATAAAGGACCAAACGATTTAGAAAAACAAAATCTGGTTCATAAAAAAGAAGCTGAAGAACTTAAAAAAATTATAGATCATAAGGATAAAGCAATTGAAGAACTTACAAAAAAAATCAACAGTACAATCGACAATCTCAGAAAAGAAGGTCTGTAAGTGTTCAAAGCCTGCTGTGGTAATTGAAAACAAAACTTATTATTGCGGTGATTGCTATTGTAAAATGAAGGGAATTAAAAAAGTTGGCTAGATATAATTATTTCAATATTGGCGATCACTTCAGCGAGTACCATAGAAAGTTCGATGGTCTGGCAGGTTTGGATTTGGATTTTATTGAGATTTGTCAGAAATGCCAGGAGCCGCTGGCTATGTTTGAAACCGCGGTTGATAAGGGACAAACTTACAAGACTACCACAGTTACTCAAAAAATTGCAATAGCCTGTAAAGTACCATCATTCCTGGTTTTTTATACTCCTGGTTCACAACATGATGAAGTTACTCGATTTCGCATTAAGAAGCTCACACCTGTCGAAAGTGAGTTGAGGGTTATGAACCCCCCAGAATTTATAAAGATGCTAAAAATACTGCAGGAGAGGCACAGCAATGACTGTGTTTTAGCTGAGGTACCGTTTTGAGTTTCTTTGTAGCGGATGAGAGTATATTAAAAAGCTCTAAACTTACCCCATCTGATAAGTTGGTTTATTTTGGTTTGGTTAGTTTTTATAATCGTAAGACTAAGGTTTGTTATCCCCGAGTTCAGACGATAGCCGACAGGGTTGGACTTTCTAAACTCACCGTTTACCGTTCCATTGCCAGACTAAAAAAGCTTAATATTATCCAGACTAAAAGAAAACAATCTACACTAGAATATAAGCTACCAATACAAGAGAAGTTATTAACAAATTCGAGAGTTATCAAATTTTATAACTCTGAGTTATCAAATATTATAAGTATTAATAAAACCAAAGTAATTAAACCATATAACAATTATAGTTATAGAAATAACTATTCTCAGAATACACCCTTCCTGCCAAGCCAGAATAAAGATATTGAGTTCAAAGGTATTAAATTAAAATATCACGCATCCTGGGGGATGCACGAAGAATACAGGGGTTCCGATGGTAATGAATATACAAAACATAAGTTAACTGGTGAGATTAAAAAAAAAACTAAAAAATTAGCCTAATGCTTGCTAAACTTAGAAAAACCTTATAAAAAATAATAAACTATATGTGGTATGCCTGGTCGTAACAAACTACTAAAGCAATGCGAGAGTTACACCAGGGGTTCTAAGTTTACGGTGCGCTGCAGGTGTAAAGGCAATCTGATGAAAACTGGACACTATAGATGTAAGTTTCATGCGGGAATGTCTACTGGTCCTACTTCGATTACTGGACAACTAAACTCCTTAAAAAACTTACCACAATATAAAAACAAAACAGATGAGTATATTTTAAATGCAATTAGAAAAAACAGAAAATATTATAGAGAAGCTTGAAAACGGTAAAACTTTAACTGAAATATGTAAGGATAAGAACTATCCGTCATTGTCTGTGGTTTACCGTAAAATGCGTGATGACGATAAATTTCATAAAATGATAATGAAAGCGAGAGAGGTTGGAACTTTTACCATCCTTGACCAAATACACGAGATGTTGACTAAACCTCAAGACCCGAAATACTTTCAACAAACTAGAGAACTAGCACACCATGCGAGATGGTTAGCAAGTAAGCTAGCAAGTGGAATATTTGGAGATAAAATTAAACAGGAAGTTAAGGCGGATAATAATATTACAATTAGTTGGGGAAGACCCCAGGAGCCAGAGAAGGCTCCCGAGGTAATTGAAGGTTAGTGTCCGAAATTTGCTGCGGTTTGATATTTAGGAGAATTATCCCACTTTCTAGCAAATTCAAAAGATGAGATATTGATGTGGTTGTCTTTACCATTAACTCTTTTTAAAAATGGCTCTGCATTTTCTTTGATGTCTCCTGGTATAACTCTGTCGCTAGCTATGCAATCAGACTCTAAATATTGATTATACATTTTACAAAGCATAACTGAAGTTTTACCAACTAATTTAACAACTTTATAGAAATCAATATTAGTTTGGTCATAACCCCAAGAAGTATACAAAATGTCTCCAACTTTTAATGTATGAGGTTTAAGTCTTTCTGCTTTGTACTCTTGTTTTCTTTTCTCACGTTCTTCATAAGAAGATATAAGATCATTTATTCGATTGTTCATTTGTTCGACATTTTTAAATCTATACCACCAAAGCTTGTTTTTACCTTTTTTTGGAAAAGCAATACATGATGGTTTATTTTTGTCGTTGTTCCAGATAAAATCTACAAAGTTATTTTCTTTGATTTTTGTAGTTAACTGCTTAGGAACAAAACGTTCACTTGAGTAGTTTTTTGTCATTGATTTTTCCTTTTGTTAGTTATAAAGTTCTTATAATTGTTGTTTGACGATATGTCAATCAATGATTGATAAAGTAATGTTACAAAATAAAACAAGGAAAAATATATGTCGCTTTATAGAAATATTAATAAAAGAAAAAAAGCAGGTACATCTAGACCTAAAAGCAAAAGTACAATAAGTGCTAAAGCTTATAAAAATATGAAGGCTGGATTTCCTAAAAAGAAAAAAGCTTAATCATGGGATTTTCAAAAGAACATAAAAGCAAAACAGGCGGATTGACTGAAGCTGGTCGAAAGTATTTCAAAAGAACTGAAGGAAGTAACTTGAAGGCACCAGTTAAAAAAGGAAAGAACCCAAGGCGAGTGAGCTTTGCTGCTAGGTTTGCTGGGATGGATGGACCAATGAAGAAACCAAATGGTGAGCCTACGCGTCTTGCTCTTGCTTTAAAAAAGTGGGGATTTGGTAGCAAAGAAGCTGCAGCTAAGTTTGCACAGAACAATAAAAAGTCTTGATTGTTGGTTTTTTTGGTAGCGAAGACAGAGTCTCGCGCGTGTGTTATGGAGATCGAACAAAACAAGAACACACAAAAGAAACACAATGAAGAAATATTAGTAAAGTATAAGAACAGTTAGCGCGGGTTTAATATCCGAGGTACAATCAATAGCATGTAAAAATGCAACAATGTGTTGCAAAAATGCCACTATACCCGCTAAACTGGTCGCAGGTCGCAATATATATATATTGGGACTTTGACTTACAGACACACAGACAGACAACACTATGAAAAATAAGAAACCTAAAATTAAAGATAACTTAACAACACTTGCATTTGTAGACAAAGAAACTAATAGTTTAGTTATACATGTTCATGGTTTTGAAAACTCTGATGTTGCTGAAGCTTTTGCAAGTTATATGTTAACAAAGTCTGGCATGAATTATGAAACAACCAATAGCTTATTTGATGCTATACCAACGATACACTAATGCACATAGAATTATATACACCTAGACCCCAACAACAAGAATTGCACGACCAATTAGACAAGCACAGGTTCGCGGTTCTTAACTGCCACCGAAGATTTGGTAAGACAGTTTGTATTCTTAATCATCTTATTAAAGCAGCTCTTATGCACCCTTTGCCAAACCCAAGGTTCGCGTATGTGGCACCAACATATAAGCAAGCTAAAAGTATCGCATGGGACTATATTAAACAATTTACTGCTAAGATACCTGGCACAAGATATAACGAAACAGAATTAAGATGCGACCTACCTAATGGTTCTCGTATAACATTGTTATCGAGTGAGAACGCAGAAAGCATAAGAGGTATATTTTTAGACGGGGTGTGTATAGACGAGACAGCGCAAGTAGACCCTAAACTTTGGAATGAAATTTTAAGACCTGCATTATCAGATCGTAAAGGATTTTGTTATTTCATAGGTACTCCTGCTGGCATGCAAAATTTTTTTTACGAAATTTATCAACATGCAGTTAAAGATGACAAGTGGCTAGCATTTACAGCTCCAGTATCTAAAACTAAAATTATTGACCAGGAAGAATTAGATGCAGCCTTAGCACAGATGGGTGAAGCTAAATATAAACAAGAATTTGAATGTGATTGGATTGCCAACATCGAAGGTTCTATATATGGCAATCTGGTCAAGCAAGCAGAAGACAAAGGTAGGATAAGTAGAATTGAGTATGACCCTAGTCTTTTAGTGAGTACAGTTTGGGACATCGGTGTAGGAGATTCCACGTCTATTATCTTTTTTCAACAACTAGGTAACACCGTTAGAATAATTGATTACTATGAAAACAATCGAGAAGGCTTACCCCACTATGTAAATATCATTAAACAAAAAGATTATCTTTACGAACATCATTATGCACCGCACGATATTGAAGTTACCGAATTTAGCCTGGGTAAAACAAGGCGCGAGGTTGCTTATCAATTAGGTATAAATTTTAAAATTTTACCAAAATTACCGCTAGAAGACGGTATCCATGCTGCAAAAATGATATTTCCTAGAGTCTATATTGATCTTGAAAATTGCCGACCATTAATAGATGCGCTTAGACATTACCATAGAAAGTACAATGAAAAGATGAGAATGTTCTCAAATAAACCAATTCACGACTGGTCGAGCCACGCGAACGATGCGTTTAGATATATGGCAATTGCAATTGATGAGTTGCCAAATCAAGAAAATTTGAATAAAAGATTTCCTAATGCTATATCAGAATATAAAATATTATAAGGATTAAAATATGGGATTTTTAAGACCAAAAATACCTGCTCCACCGCCACCTCCAGCGCCAGCGCCAGAGCCGCCAAGTTTTGAGGATGAGGAAAGAGAAAGAGAAGCTAGAGAAAAAATGGAAAAAATTATGCGTGCTAGAAAAGGACGTAGATCAACTATTCTCACAGGTCCTGGTGGTCTAGCAGATGATGAAGAAAAAGTTAAAAAGAAAGTTTTGTTAGGAGAATAATATGCCATACGGATACGGTTCAAGAGGTAATTCACGAAGCAGCAATAGAGAAAGAGGTGCTGATAGAAATAGAAATCAATCTACATCAAGGTCTACTTCTAAATCTACTTCAAAGTCTACTTCTAAATCTACCTCAAAATCTACTTCTAATACTAACAATAGAGAAAGAGGTGCTGATAAAAATAGATCACAAACTATATTATCATCTGTAAGAAATAGAAATACAACTTCATTAAATATTGCTAAACAAGAAAAAGATGCTGAAGCATTTAAAGATTATTCATATCAAAAACCTTCTGGTTTAGGTAGATTTTCACCTTTAATACAATTTATGGATATTACTGGTATAGGCAAAAAAACTCACGAAATAAATAAAGCTTATTATGAAAAAAATGTTATTGGAAAAATAAATCCTGCAACTGGAAAAGCATATAGTGCAAATATAAATGAATATCAAAATTATTTAAAAGGTAGAAATGCTGGAACAATAGATGCGATGGGAAGACGAATTGCACAAAGACGAGATGATAGAAGAATTGTAACACAAGTTCAAAAAGCAGCGGTAGCGCAAGCACCTTCTGGACCTACAACTTCAGAAGTTAGTCAATCTACTTCAGCTTATGGAGGAGAACTAACAGATACACAAGAAGCTTTAAGAGTAAAAAAAAGAGGTCGAAAACAAACTATATTAACACAGTCAACTGGATTAGGTGGTTCAGAACCACTAATTACAAAAAAGAAATTATTAGGGTAAATTAATTTGGAGGATAAATGCAGATAACACCAAAAGCAAAAACAATATTAGAAAGATATGCTTCTCTTAGAACTGAAAGACAGAACTGGGAAAGCCATTGGCAAGATGTTGCGGATTATATGCTACCTCGAAAAGCAGATATTACTAAAAACAGAAGTAAAGGTGATAAGAGACATGAATTAATTTTTGATGGTACTGCAACACATGCTTTAGAATTATTAGCTGCATCTTTACATGGAATGTTAACTAATACTGTTTCACCATGGTTTTATTTAAAATATAAAAATGATGAATTGAACCAAGAAGATGAAGCAATGGAATGGTTAGAAGATTGCACACGAGTTCTTAACCAGGCTTTTAACAGAAGTAATTTTCAACAAGAAATTTTTGAATTATACCATGACCTTATAGCATTTGGTACAGCAGCTCTATTTATTGCAGAAGATGATGAGAATGAACTTAGATTTAAAAATATACATATCTCAGAAATTTATATAACAGAAAACGAAAAAGGTACTGTTGATAGCTTAACTCGTAAATTTAAAATGCAAGCTAAAAATATTTATAACGCATTTCCAGGAATTGATTTACCAGAAGAACTAGCTAAAAAATTTAGTAAAGCTCCTTATGATAATATTAGTATTATTCATAGTGTGTACCCTTCAACAGAATATACAAATAATAAATATGTTTCTTGCTATGTTCACGAAGACTCTGGTTTCTTATTATCCGAAAAAAATTTTAAAGAATTTCCGTATGCAGTTCCTAGATATTTAAAATCATCTAATGAGACATACGGTAGAAGTCCAGCAATGAACGCATTACCAGATGTTAAGATGTTAAATTTAATGTCTAAAACTTCTATCAAGGCTGCGCAAAAACAAATCGACCCACCATTAATGGTACCCGATGATGGCTTTATGATGCCAATTAGAACAGTACCTGGAGGATTAAATTACTACAGAGCTGGAACCAGAGAAAGAATTGAACCATTAAATATTGGTGCAAACAATCCTGTGGGTATACAAATGGAAGATCAAAGACGGGATGCGATTAGACAAAACTTCTTTGTTGACCAACTAATTTCTGTTCAAGGACCACAGATGACCGCGACAGAAGTTATCCAAAGAAACGAAGAAAAAATGAGAATACTAGGTCCCGTGCTTGGTAGACTACAATCAGAATTATTACAGCCATTAATTACTAGATGTTTTAATATTTTACTTAGAAATAATAAATTTAAAGAAATCCCTGAATTTATTGGCGCTCAAAATATTGAAATTGAATATGTATCACCACTTGCTAAAGCTCAGAAAACTGGTGAGCTTAATTCTTTAATGAGAGGTATTGAGATTATGGGTTCTTTACAAAATGTTGCACCTGTATTTGATTACTTAGATACTGATAATTTAGTTAGTCATATTAAAGATGTTTTAGGTATTCCTGCTAAAGTTTTAAAATCAAAAGCTGAAGTAGAACAAATCAGAGCTGAACAACAAAATCAAATGGCACAACAACAACAGATGCAGCAAGATATGCAGCAAGCTGAAATTGCTAACAAGGCTGCACCGTTAGCTAAGGTATTAGGTGAATAAAAAAGATATAACTGAATTAACCAAAACGTATCAAAGAGTTTTTAAGTCTGATGACGGTAAAACCGTTTTAGAAGACTTAGAAAAAAGATGTAACGTGCATAACACATCATTTTCTAATGACCCGCACGAAACATCTTATCGAGAAGGACAAAGACAAGTAGTTCTTTTTATTAAATCAATAACAAATAGAAACCCAAAAGGAGAATAACATGAGTAGCGAAAACCAGGTAGCGGAACCACAAGTTGCGTCTGAAAACAATGTTACAGAGTTAAACAATACACCACCAATTCAAGAACAAATTGCAAATTGGAAAGATGGTTTACCAGACGATTTAAAAACAGAAAAAGCTTTAGAGTCAATTCAAGATATTCCAGGATTGGCTAAATCTTATATCCATGCACAAAAGATGATTGGTTCAGATAAAATTCCTGTACCCAATAAATATGCAACCGATGAAGATTGGCAAGCGGTTTACAACAAATTAGGTAGACCCGAAACTCCAGATGCTTATGAATTTAATCTTAAAGATAATTCAAACATTGATGAAAATGCTCTTAAAGGTTTTAAAGAAACTGCACACAAAAATGGTTTATTGCCTAAGCAAGCTGAAGCGATTATGAATTTTTATAATGATATGACGCAAAATTATATTGAAGATTTAAATTCTAAATCAGAACAAGGAAGAACTAATGCAGAGCAAGTTCTAAAAAAAGAATGGGGTGCTGCATTTGATAATAAAGTTCAGCAAGCAAACACTATTGCTAATAAATATATGAACGAAGATTTTGCACATTTGACTTTATCAGATGGAACCAAAATTGGAGATCATCCAGATTTTATTAAAGCATTTGCTAGTATTGCTAATGATTTAGGTGAAGATCAATTAGTAGCAGCACAAGGACCACAATACATGACACCTGCTGAAATTGATAAACAGATTGCTAGTTTACAACAAGATGGTTCAGCATACTGGAATAAAAATCATCCAGGTCATGCTTTGGCTGTTCAAGAGGTTCAAGATTTACTTGCTTTGAAGCACAATTCGAAGTAGTAAATTGAATATAGCGGATAATCGAAAGACCCGTTTGGCATTTTGGAAAGACAAAAGACCGAGAGGTTTAAAATCTAGGACGACCCGTAAGGACAATCAACCGATTAATTTAACATTAACACAACACTAAAAAGGAGACATAAATTATGTCAACTCAAATAACTACAGCATTTGTAGAACAATATTCTTCAAATGTTACTATGCTATCTCAGCAAATGGGTAGCAAATTAAGAGGTGCTGTTGATGTCGAAACGATCAGAGGAAAAAATGGTTTCTTCGATCAAATCGGTGCTACAGCAGCTGTTGCTAGAACAACTAGACACGGTGCAACTCCTCAAGTGGATACACCCCACTCTAGAAGACGTGTAACTTTAGCCGACTACGAGTGGGCTGATCTTATTGACGATCTAGACAAAGTAAGAATGTTAATTGACCCAACTTCATCTTATGCAAAAGCTGCGGCTGCTGCTATGGGTAGAAGTATGGATGATGTTATCATTGCTGCTATGGGTGGCTCTGCTGATACAGGTGTAGCTGGCGGAACTGCGGTAGCTTTACCTGCAGGTCAAATCGTAGGCGCAACTGACCAGACAGACGGTTTAACAATTGCAAAACTTTTAGATGCAAAACTTATCTTAGATAATGCAGATGTTGACCCATCTTTAAAAAGATACATCGTGTGTGGTCCACAACAAATCCAAGACTTGTTGAATACAACAGAAGTTAAAAATTCTGACTTCAACACAGTTAAGGCTTTGGCACAAGGTTCAATCAACTCATTTATGGGATTTGATTTTATCATGTCTACAAGACTTGTTAAGGATGCAACTCACACAACAGATAGAGAAATCTATGCGTTCACAGAAGATGCTGTTAAACTTGCAATTGGTTCTGACGTAAAAGCTAGAATTGATGAAAGAAATGACAAATCTTATGCTACTCAAGTTTACTATTCTATGGCAATTGGTGCTACTAGAATGGAAGAAGAAAAAGTAGTACAAATTAAGTGTAACGAGTAATAATTAGCTTGGTGAGGGGAGCAATCCCCTCATCACTTTATGAAGACAATAAAAGATTTAAAACCTGTATTACATTTTAAAAAAGATAATTATGTGTATAGGTATGTTTTAGTAGATAGATTTAAAAATACTGCTAAAATACATTATGGTTTTGATGCAAAACTTGAGAAAACAGAAAAAGAGATTTTTGCATTAGAAAATGATAGGACGATAAGAAGAAAATATATAATTAAGGAGAATAAAAAAGATGGCTAGTGTCGTAGAAATTTGTAACTCAGCACTCAATCAATTAGGTGCATCAACTATTTTATCTCTAACAGAAAATTCTAAAAATGGCAGACTATGTAATGCAAGATACGAGACAGTAAAAGATAGTGTGTTAAGAGCGCATCCATGGAACTCAGCAATCAAAAGACAAACTTTAGCAGCAGATACTGCAAATCCAGACTGGGGTTTTGCTAAACAATATACGTTGCCATCTGATTGTCTAAGAGTTTTAACTATACAAAATTATGACTCAAACTATAAAATTGAAGGACGTAAAATTTTAACTAACGATACAAGTGTTAAATTAGTTTATGTTGCTAGAATAACTGACCCTAATGAGATGGATGTTTTATTAAGAGAAACAATTTCTGCAGCGCTTGCTTCTGATATTGCTTATGCTGTTACTGCTAACGCAACTTTACAACAAAGAATGGCAGAAAAATATCAATTGAAATTATCTGAAGCTAGACATGCAGATGCTGGTGAAGGTTACAATACAGATGCTACCTTAGGTCCAACAGACAATATTTCTTCAGAAGATTTTATAAATAGTAGGTTATAAAATGCCAAAGACCCTTGTATCAGTACCAAGTTTTACTGCAGGTCAACTATCTCCTCGTATGGAAGGTAGAACAGATTTTCAAAAATATTTTTCATCTGGAAAAACAATAAACAATTTTGTAGTTCAACCTCATGGTCCAGTAGCACGAAGACCTGGCACTCATTTTGTTGCTGAAGTAAAAGATAGTTCTAAAGATACTAGACTTATTCCTTTTTCTTTTTCAACTACTCAAACTTATATTTTAGAATTTGGCAATCAATATATTCGTTTTTACAAAGATGATGGACAAATATCATCTGGAGGTTCACCTTATGAAATTAGTTCACCATACTTAGAAACAGAATTATTTGATATAAAGTTCGCACAGTCTGCTGACGTTATGTATCTTTGTCATCCCAATCACGCAGTTAGAAAATTATCTAGAACAGGACACACCGCCTGGACACTAACTACAGTTGATTTTAAAAATGGTCCCTTCCAAGAACATAATACTACCTCTACAACTATGACAAGCTCTCATACTTCAGAAGGTGCTTCAACTGTATTAACATTGTCTTCAACAACTGGTGTTAATTCTGACCAAGGTTTTTTATCTACTGATGTAGGAAGATTAGTTCACATTAAAGATGGTCATGTTAAAATTACAGGATACACGTCATCAACTTCTGTAACTGGAACCGTACAATCAGTTATATCTTCTGGTTCTGCAACAGATGATTTTGCAATGGGTTCTTTTTCTGACACAACTGGACATCCTAGATGTGTTACTTTCTTTGAACAACGATTAGTATTTGCAGGCACAACTAATCAACCTCAAACATTATTTTTCTCTGTATCAGGCGATTATGAAAATATGGATGATAATTACCATGGAGCTACCACAGATAGTTCAGCAATGATTTATACAATTGCATCTAACCAGGTTAATGCCATACAAGCTATCAAAGCTACAAGAACTTTAATTGTAATGACAACTGGTGGTGAGTTTACTGTAACGAGTGGAGGAACTACTGCACCTATAACCCCTACTAATCTAAACATTAGAAAACAATCTAACTATGGTTCTGCAGGAGTAGATGGAATATCTATTGGTAACTCAACTTTATTTTTACAAAGAGCTAAAAGAAAAATAAGAGAGCTTGCTTATAACTTTGATACAGACGGTTATATTGCACCCGACTTAACTATACTTTCAGAAAATATAACTTTTTCTGGTGTTATTCAAATGGATTATCAACAAGAACCTTTTAGTATTGTTTGGTGTGTTAGAATTGATGGTAAGTTAACAGGTATGACTTACAATAGATTGCAAGACGTAGTTGCTTGGCATGAACATGATTTTGGTGGAACCGATGCTAAATGTAAATCAGTTGCTGTAATTGATGTTGATACTGATGAAGACCAAGTTTGGGTTATTGTTGAAAGAACAATTAATGGTGCTACTAAAAAATATGTTGAGTATTTAACACCATATAATTTTAATTCAGATTTAGAAGAAATACATTTTGTAGATAGTGGATTAACATATTCTGGAGCTTCAACATCTACGTTAAGTGGTTTAGATCATTTAGAAGGTGAGACAGTAAAAATTATCATTAATGGAGCAACACACCCAGATAGAGTAGTTAGTGCTGGTTCTATATCACTAGACATTGCAACAACCGATGCAGTTGTTGGTTTAGGCTATAGCTCATTATTACAAACAATGAGAATAGATGAAGGTAGTGGAATTACAGATCAAACTAAAACAAAAAGAATTTACGATGTAACAGTAAGATTTTTTGAAACAGTAGGTGCTAAAGTAGGACCCAATGAAGATAACTTAGATATTATTCCTTTTAGAGATAGTTCAGCTGCTATGACCGCACCTGTTCCTTTATTTACAGGAGATAAATCTACAGAGTTTCCAAGTGATTATGGTACAGATGGATTTGTAGTTGTTAAACAAGATCAACCTTTACCTATGACTATCTTAGCAATCTATGCAAGATTGGAGCTATACGATACTTAATGGATATAGTTCCTTTTAAGTCAGAACACGCAGAATTTATATTAAGCCAACAGCTTAATGCACAAGAGCTTTATTTAAAACCAGAGCATAGGCAATATGCTCAGTATTTAAAAAGAGTTGGGATGTCGTTTACTGCGCTTATCAATAATAAGCCTATAGCGGCAGGCGGCATTTACTTGCTGTGGGATGGTGTAGCCGAAGGGTGGGTTATGGCTACTAAAGATGTTTGGAGATATAGAGTGTCTATGGCTAGAAATTTTAAAGAAAAATTTGATATACTTGTTAAAACTTCTAAAGTAAAAAGAATACAAACTAACGTAAAAGCAGATTTTAAATTAGGTCATAGATTTGCTGAATGGTTAGGATTTGAAAAAGAAGGATTAATGAAGTATTACGGACCAGATGGTTCAAATTATATAAGATACGCGAGGATAGTAATATGAGTTTTTTTGGTGATTTAATAGCAGGAGATGCAGCAGCAAAAGCTTCCAATTATAATGCAAATTTACTTGATAGAGATGCAAAATTAAAAGAACAACAAGCTGAACAAGGTTATAAAGTATTTGAACAATATGACTTACCTCGTTTTGATTATTTTGCAGAAAAACAAAGAGGTGCATTAGAAACTTCTTTTGCAGGAGCAGGAGTAGAATTTTCTGGTTCAGCATATTCTTTAGCATTAGAAAATCAAATTATGATTGATACAGATAGAGACATGATGCAATACAATGCTGAAGTTGCTAAAGAACAAGGATTAAATGATGCAATTATGCAAAGAGCAGAAGCTAATGTAGAACGATACAGAGGTAGAGTTGCTAAAACTGCAAGCTACTTTAGAGCTGCATCTAGTCTTTTAACTGACGCATCAACAGTAGGAGTAATCTAATATGGCAATTAAGATTTATGAAACACAAGTTAAACCTACTTCTGAAATAGCTGCTAGACCTACTACTGCTGGAATGAGAGTTAGCCAGGCGACAGCTGCACAAATTGGAACTGCCTTTAAAGGTGCTGCACAAACTGCTACAAAACTTTATGCAGAAATAGAAACTAGAAAATCAGAAAACGAAGTATTAGAAAAATCAAGAGAATTACTAGAAGGTAATGATAATTTTGAGGGTTTATCAATGGCAGTTGAAAAAGCTGGTATGATGGATGACCCAGATGAAGCAGTTAAATATTATACTAATGCTTTAGCAAAAGCTAAGATCAATGTTGGTGGAACTTTTAAACATAGATTTTCTAAAAAAATGTTTGACCAATATTTAAAGAAACAAGAAATTAAAGATGGTATTGTTGTTAGAAAAAACTCTAACAAAGCTTTTATTGCTAAATCACAAACACTTGAATTAGAAAATATTGAAAAATTAAAAAAAGATGTTGTGTATGGAGAAACCAATGATCTTAAAAATATAGCATTAAATGATTTAAATAATATTTTAAATTCAGAGAAGTTTCAAAATTTATTTGGTCCAGACTCAGAAAAAATTAAAAAAGGTTCTTTTGCCGATATAGAATTTTATAAAGCAAAAAGAGAAATAGACGTTAATCCAGAACAAGGTTTAGAAAATGCTAAAGCTAATAAATTAATTAATCTAGATAATTATGAAAAACTAAAAGCTTATGCAGGAAAAAACAGACAAACTATAAATGAAACTGCTAAAGAAACTTTAAAAGTTATGGAAGACCAATTGAAAGATTATAGTATTCCAGATGTAAGTGTCTTAGAAAATATTATAGATAATGCAGCAGCAACTGGAGATAACTCTGTTTTAGATAGAGCAAACAAAGTTTTATTAAAAGGACAAGTGTTGTCTGAATTAAAGACAATGAACTACCAAGAATTATCACAAGCTAACTCTGCAGCAATAACAGTTAAAGAAGGTGCTGACCCAGATGTTGCAATGAAATCTGAAATTATTAGAGATTTTTATAATGAAATATCTAGCAGTTTAATTAATGACCCAATTACTACCGCTAAAAATATTGGTGTATTTAATAATATTAGTACCTTACCAATTAGTGATTTATTAAACAATCCTGCACAATCGGATACAGTTGCTAATGCTATTAGTCAAAGAATTATCCAGGCTAAATCTATTTCAGCATTTTATGGTGTTCAAGCTAAATATTTTAGTGAAGATGAAAAATCACAACTTACTGATTTTTTTGAAAACAACAGAAATAAAGATCAGTTAGTTAGAGTATTATCAACAATTAATAAAACATTTGGTAAAGATGCTGGACGTGTATTTTCAGAAATAGCACCTAAAAATAAATTCTTTGCTTATATTGGTGGATTGGTTAATCAAACAGGTGAGTATGGAGAAGGATTTAAAAAAGCTATTAATGGTTATGATATTGTAAAAAATAAATTAATAGACCCAGGTATTAAAAAATCTGAAAGCACCTACAAAGCAACTGTTGCAAAATACAGAGAAGCTTATCCCAATAATCCAGAAACTTACAATGCAATTATTGAGGCTGCTGAATATATTTATGCTTATGAGATGTATGCAAAAGGAGAAACGGATGTAACTTTTAAAAAAGATATTTTTGAAAAAGCAATTAATTTAGCTGCAGGTCAAATTAATAATTATGGTGGATTAGATAAATATAATGGTACTTTTATTTCTATTCCTTCATTTGTAAAACAAGGACAATTTTCAAGTATTGTAGAAAGATTAAGACAAGACCCAGAACTATTTAAACAAGCTATTGGTAATCAAGAAGGTATTGGAACATCTACAAGAGACGGTTCTATAAGAGCAATTGATATATTTAAGAATAATGAAAATCCAGAATTTGTTGCAGTAGGTAATGGTCGATATATGATTTCTTTAACTGACCATCCATTTAAAGGTAAGCCTAGATATGTAATGACTAAAAATTTTGATTTATTTAAAGGCACTCAACAACCATTAATCCTAGATTTAAATTTAATAAAATCTAAAATACAGGAGTAATCTATGTCTTTTTTTTTAGATGAAGACAAAGCAACTAGAGTTAGTCCAGATGAATACGCAACTGGTAATAAAACTAACTATAATGAAAACCTTGCTGCTGCCTGGAACTATGTAAAGAAAACTCAACTATCTACTTCTGAACAATGGAACCTTATGAATAAATATGGTGAAGTAGTAGATATGGCGCACACTTTAGGTCATACAGATTTAACAAACCCTATGATTGGTGAAGGACAATCTTTTGATGAAACTAATTTAGACATTTATACATCTGAAGATGTAGACCCTTTAGAAAATAGAATACAATTGTTCCATGAACGATTAAATAAAAAAATAGAAGAAGATGTTAATTTAAGAAAACTTTTAAAAGATAAAGGTTTAGATAGTCAAGAAGCTTTACAAAAACAAATAGGATTTGAAGCACAACAATCTTTTGAAAATTTACAAGATATAAAAAGTCGAGCAAGTGGTTATGGTAAATTTGGTTCATTTGTTGGACAAGCAGGAGTAGTTGCTGACCCATTTATCGTTGGTACTTTACCTATTGGTTTTGCTTATCAAGTTCCCAAAACATTTTTAGCAGCTGCTGGACGTATTGCGATGATTGAAAGTGTATTAGCAGCTACAGCAGAAACTGCAATTCAATATGGTTATGTTGGTGAATATAGAAAACAACTTGGTTTTGAAGACCCAGATATAGAAATATTTGGTTTAACTCTTTCACCCGAACAACAAAAAATAGCCGCTGCAACTTTAGGAGCTGCAATTGGTGGTCCTGCATTACTTGGTTTATTTAAAGGATTAGGTAAAGGATTTGATTTAACTGGTGATGGTTTAAAAATTATTAGAGATAAACTAGATGAAATTCCAACTCACAGATTAAAAAGAATGTATAACGAAGTAGTTAAAAAAAATCCAAAATTAAAATCAGAGCCTGCAGAAGTTGCAACTAAAACTGCACTAGCCGATGATGATAACCCTTTTCTTGATACACCAGCAAGCAATAAAGAATTTGATGAACGTATAGATGAGATGGCAGATGTAGTCTTTGCTGATAAAAAACCAAACAAAATCCTTGAACAACCAACAGCAGAAGTAGATTTAAAACTTTTAGATGATTATAAAAGTACCGTAAGAACTTTAGACCCAGACGAAATTGAATTTAGACCTGGTGAATTTCAATATAAAATGGATGGTGATGTATTTGGTGTAAGTGAAAAATTAAAAGCAGTAGAAGCTTGGGACCAACCTTCAGCAGGTACATTGTTAATTTATGAATTTGCAGATGGTACAAAAGCAGTAGTTGATGGACACCAAAGATTAGGACTTGCAAAAAGATTAAAAGCTAGAGGACAAGATGTTAAAATTATAGCTCATGTATTTAAAGAGGTAGATAATATACCTAAAGAAATGATGTTGGTTAAAGGTATGTTAGTTAATTTAAGAAATAATACTGGTTCAGCATTAGATGCGGCAAGAGTATTAAGAACTACAGGTAAATTAGATTGGGATAAAATTAAAAAAACTTTACCTTTAAAACAAAAATTAATTAGAAATGCAGATGGTTTATCTAAATTATCAGATGATGCTTGGGGTTTATTTTTAAGTAAAAGAATAGATGAAGATTTAGCAGCTCGTATTGGTTTAAAAATAGAAAATAAATCTATTCATAATAAATTATTAGCAGCTTTATCTGCTCGTAAATTTTCATCTTTGCAAGAAATAGATACAGTATTAGATCAAATTAAAAGAACACCTACTGTTAAATCAGAGCAAGAAACTTTATTTGGTAAAGAATTTTTTGAAGAAACATTAATATTTGAGAAAACAGCTTTAATTAAGTATGTAGCTCAAAACTCAAAAAAATTAAAAGATGTATTTAAAACTGTACTTGCAAACGAAAAAGATTTATCTTCTGCTGGTAATGTTTTAAATAAACAAGAAAACTTACAAAGAGGAATAGACAATGAAAAAATCTACGAAAGACTTAGTAACATCGCAACCCAAACAGGAAGACTCTCAGACGACTTCAACGCAGCCGCAGGAATCTTTAAACAGGGTAACAAGCAAGAAGCTAGGAGACTCGCTGAAGAAGCTGTCAGACGAGCAGTTAGAGAAGGCGATTTTGATAGGTTCTCAGCTGGGGGACTTCAACGAACTAATGAAGTTGAAACTCCGTCATCATCAATATCTAAAGAACCGCCAGTTGAAAAAATCGACATAGCAGAAGATTTAAAACATAAAGAAATATCTAAAAATCCAGAAGTTGTTGAAAAACAAATTGAAGATTTAAACACTAATTTATTTGGTGAAGAATTACCGACTACTGGTCCTCGAACAATTTTAAATTTAAATGAGGAAAGATTAATTGATGAAATTAAAAATGCAGAACCTACAATTGCTAATGCAAATAAATTCTTAGATCATCCTTTGGTTAAACAAAAGTTTGATGAAAATTCTAAATTTTTTAACGACACATCTGTAAGAGCAAACTTTGGTACACCAGAATATTTTAAAACTAGAGATTTTGGAAACTTAGGAGTTGGCTTAGATGAGTTTATAAAAAGAGTTTATGGTACAGGTGCTGCTAAAAAAGAAAGACAATTAACTATTGTTATGGGACCTACTGCATCTGGTAAGTCTACATTTGTTACACAAGAAAAAGATAAACTAGGAGCTATTGTTGCAGATAGTGATGATATAAAATCATTGTTACCAGAATTTCAAAAAGGTGCTAATGCTAATGGTGTTCACATTGAAAGTAGTATTATTAATTATCAAATTATGAAGATTGCATCTAAAAATGGTGATAATATTATATATCCAACCACAGGTAGATTTTCAGAAAAATTACAAAAAGTGATTAGTAATGCAGAACAAGAAGGTTACACAGTAAAAGTTAAATTAATAACAGCAGATGTTCCAGAATTACAAATGAGGAACGTAACAAGAACATTTACTAAAAATAGATTAATTGATGGTAAAAAATTAATTACAGATGATGTTGTCAAAGCAATAGAAAACAACTATAATGCGCTTAATGAAAAATACAAAATCGGAAAAATTGACAACTCCAAAAGAAACTTCAGCGGAACTGGCATTAAAGATGGAGAACAACGAGCAGAAGTGGTTTATGAAGACAGCGGACTTGAACTTGGTGTCCGAGGATACTCAGAAGACATTGTTGCAAAACTCAGTCCCGATGACAAAATCCCAGATCAAACAATCGTAGACAAAGATACTGGTGAGTTAAGAAACACCAACATTACAGTTAAAGAAATCTTACAACGTGAGCAACAAGATGACACGTTCTTACAACGATTAAAGGATTGCACATAATGAGTTACAAACAATGTTTATCAAATGGTTTAAATGAAGGTTTAGTTACTAAAGAACAATACGATGAGCAATTAGAGTTCATTGGTATGCAAGAAAGATTTTATAAAGGTCAAGGTATCAATCCTACTGAAGCAAGTATTAAAGCTGCTAAAGATGCTTATGATAATTTTAAAGGTCAAGCATTATTAAAGAAAAGACGTAATCGTTTACAAATGCAAAGACAGGTAGAGATTAGACGTAAACTTACAGAATATAGAAATGCTAAAGGAGAACCAGATATTAATAAAGCAGCAATCGCAATTTATGCTAGAGATGATATGGCAAACTTTCAATCTTTAGAGAGCGCTATACAAGAAGAAACTGCAATTGTTCAAAGATACTTAGATGAAGTATTGGCTGAACTTAGAGAAAAACCTTTAGAAAAAGTTGGTTTATTATTTGGTAAAAAAAATAAAAAAAAACAAACTACTGAAACTAATTTATTAAAAGCTTTATTTAATGAAGATACTAATGATGCTGTTGCTATCGAGATGGCAAAAGCTTATAGAAAAGCTAATGACCTAGTAGTTGCTAGACATAATAAATATGGTGGTAACATTGTTGTTAGAGCTGATTATCATTTACCACAACCTCACGATTGGGTTACTATTAGTAAAGCAGGTAAGGAAGCCTGGACAGATTTTATCTTTCCATTACTTAATCGTTCACAAATGATTGACCATACAACTAGCAAAGTATTTGCAAGTGATGAAAGTTTAAGATTAGCCTTAGCTGATGTTTGGGAAACTATTACTCAAGGTGGTTTAAATAAAACTGGTAACATCTTACAAAAAGGTAAACTTTATAATAAACGAATAGATCATAGATTTTTAGTTTTTAAAGACTCAGATGCTTGGAAAACATACCAACAAAAATTTGGAATTAAAGAAGGTGGTTTACTTGGTTTAGTAATGAAACATATTGATAGTGTATCAAGAGATACTGCAATGATGAGAATTTTAGGACCAGACCCAGATAAAACTTATATTGAATTAAAAAATACAGTTTTAGCAGCAGGTAGAAAAGCAACAGGAGATGAGCCTTTAAAACCTTCTATATTAAAAGCGACTAAAATGGATAAAGCAGAAGCTGCTGTAAAAGGTAGTTTGTTCAAAGCTGGTTTTGAGAATTTACATTTATATTTTAAAAATCAACTTGGACAACCAGGCAGTCCTTTCTGGGCAAGAACTTTCTCAAATTTAAGACAAGTGTTAACTTCATCTTATTTGGGTTCAGCATCTATTGTTGCCTTAACAGACTTTAACTGGCAAAGGGTTACTAATGGTTTCAATGGTTTACCTGCGTTCAAATCTGCTAGAAAAACATTACAATTATACAAAGAAGGATTAACAGCTAAAGACCCACAAATTGCTAAACTTGCAATACGAACTGGTTTGATTGCAGAAAACTGGGTTCCATACTCACAACAAGTTAATAGATTTATGTTAGAAGTTAATGGTTCAGAATTTACACAAAGATTAGCAGATGCAACACTTACTCTATCTGGACTACAAGGTCATACACAAGCTGGACGTTGGGGTTTTGGGATGGAGTTCCAGGGTTATCTGGCAGATAGTATTGGTAAAACTTTTAATGAATTAGATAAACCATTACAAAGATCATTTAAAAGATATGGTATTACTGAAGATGATTGGAATGTTGCAAGAACCACTAAGTTGTATGATGCAGGTGAAGATTTACCTGCTTATCAGGGAAAAGAAGCAAAATTTTTAATACCCGATGAAATAAGAATGAGAACAGACATTGATGATTATACGAAAGAAGGTATTGCAGCTAAATTTTTTGATATGATTAAAACAGAAACTGAATTTGCTGTACCATCTTTATCAGCTAAAGGACGTGTTGCTTTACTTCAAAATGCTAGACCTGGTACCTTTGCAGGAGAACTTATTTTATCTGCTGCTATGTTTAAACAATTTCCAATTACACTAATGTTTACTCACATTGCTAGAGGTATTTCACAACAAGGTTTAGGTAAATTTAGATATATGGGAGATTTAATTTTAAGTGGAGCTTTATATGGTGCCTTTACTATGGAACTTAGAGAAATTACTAAAGGTAGAAATCCAACACCTGTTGATTATGTAAAAGAAAATCCAGGCGAATATTTTTTAAGAGCTTTAGTTACAGGTGGTGGTTTAGGATTGTTTGGTGATTTCTTTATTAATGACACGAATAGATATGGTAAAACTATGGCAGAAACTTTACCAGGACCTGCAATGGGTTTCTTATCTGATTTATTAGGTATTCCAAAAAATGCTGTATTCGATCATCTTAATGGTAGAGATACTAATGTGGTAGGAGATAGTTTAAATTTCTTAAAAAGAAATATGCCAGGCTCATCAATATTCTATTTAAGATTATTATGGGAAAGAGTTATTATGGAAACTATCCAAAGACAATTAGACCCAGATTTTGATAGTAGAAATAGTCGTATAATTAACAATTATATGAGAGATACACAGCAAGATTTTTGGTGGTCTCCTGGTGAAAGCAAACCAACTGAACTACCAAAGAGAATATTTAATTAATAAAATGGTTGCTAATAGACACAATTTTTGGCATACAAAAAACTATTATCAGCTAAAAAATAATATATAAGGATAGCATGACAATATCGACTACAATTGTAAAAAACAGTTATTCGGGTGATGGGACTACCACTACCTTTAGTTATACTTTCAAAGTATTAGCAGACTCTGACCTAACCGTTATTATTAGATCAGCTCTAGGAACTGAGACTACAAAAACTTTAACTACTCATTATACAATTACAGGAGTAGGTTCTCCATCTGGAGGAAGCATTACGTTTACTGCTGGTAATATTCCAAGTGCAACAGAAACAGTCGTGTTACTTAGAGATACCACGCAAACACAAGCAATTGACTATATTGCAAATGACCCTTTTCCTGCTGAAACACATGAAGAAGGTTTAGATAGATCAGTTATTTTAGCACAAGAACTTCAAGAAGAAGTTGATAGATCAATTAAAATTTCTAGAACAAACACTATGGCTAACACAGAATTTACTGTGGGTGCTGCAGACAGAGCAAATAAAGTATTATCTTTTGATAGCACAGGTGAATTAAATGTTGCACAAGAATTAGGAACCTTTAAAGGAAATTGGTCTTCTGGTGAAACATTTGCTGTTAGAGATATTGTTAAAGATACAACTAACAATAACATTTACATTTGCCAGACAGCTCACACATCATCTGGTTCTTTACCTTTAAGTTCTAATGCAGATATTGGTAAATGGTCTTTAATTGTAGATGCTGCATCAGCAACTACTTCTCAAAATGCTGCCGCTGCAAGTGCTGCAGCAGCTTTAGTTTCAGAAAATAATGCTGCAACTTCAGAAACCAATGCAGCCACTTCAGCAACAAATTCTGCAACAAGCGCTACATCTAGTGCTTCAAGTGCTACATCTTCTGCTAATAGTGCTACTGCGGCACAAACTGCACAAGCAGCAGCTGAAGCTGCGTTAGATAATTTTGATGATAGATTTTTAGGTGCTAAAGCTTCTGACCCTACACTTGATAATGATGGTGATGCTTTAACTGATGGAGCATTATACTTTAATACTACTGATGATGTAATGAAAGTCTATGACTTGACTAACACTACATGGAGACAAATTCAATTAACAACTTCAGATCAAGCAAATGTAAATACTGTTGCTGCTGATCTTTCTGATGTAGGAACTGTTGCAACAGACATAGCCAATGTAAATACAGTTGCAGGTAATAATACTAATATCAATACAGTTGCTGGAATATCAGCAGATGTAACTTCAGTTGCAGGAATAAGTGCAGCAGTATCTGCTGTTAATTCTAATTCAACAAACATCAATGCAGTAAATGCTAACTCAGCTAACATTAATACAGTAGCTGCTGCTGAGTCAAATATTAATGCAGTTGGTGGTTCAATAGCAAATGTTAATACAGTTGCAACTAACTTATCTGATGTAAATAGTTTTGCTGAAACTTATAGAATATCAGCTTCTGCTCCAACTACATCTTTAGACATTGGAGATTTATATTTTGACACAACTGCTAATGAATTAAAAGTTTACAAATCATCTGGATGGAGTGCAGCAGGTTCTACAGTAAATGGTACTTCTGCTAGATTTACATACACAATATCTGGTACACCTAGCTCAGTATCTGGTGTGGATGATAATGGTGCAACTTTGGCATACGATGCGGGATTTGCGGATGTCTATGTTAATGGAGTTCGTATGTCTTCAGCAGATATTACAATTACTTCTGGTACTGAAGTTGTATTTGCTTCAGCTTTAACAAATGGTGATGTAGTAGATATTGTTGCATATGGAACATTTAGTGTTGCAGCTATTGATGGTTCTAATATTACATCTGGAACAATTGCTAATGCTAGACTAACTGGAAGTGGTGCAATCACAATCAATGGTTCAGCTGTTGCTTTAGGTGGTTCAGTTACTATTGGAGAAACAAAACCAACAATTA
>Ga0181597_10001673_pt1 | contig 24715 bp, 17 predicted proteins | sample 041ome_5_FD_148647 | JGI IMG/M metagenome (GOLD analysis project Ga0181597, IMG submission 148647) | Coastal salt marsh microbial communities from the Groves Creek Marsh, Skidaway Island, Georgia - 041403US metaG (spades assembly) | ecosystem: Environmental > Aquatic > Marine > Intertidal zone...
GGTCGAAAGGCTGAGTGGCTAGCCGAAGAGGTGGAACTTCGGGGTGTCCGAAAGTGATAAGTCGCTCTCGGCCCGAGTGATTATGATTTCTCTCTTAATAAGAGTAGACAGAAAAATGAAATCAAGACTGATAAAAGTTCTGATGGCCCTGGTAGTGGCCTTGGCCGTAGCTGGCGGCAGTTACTGGCAGATCAACTTCAATAAAGACTGGCGTGAACAATATGCCCACAGCAAAGGTGTGGATGCACTGATTTATGCGTTTCCCTATTTTTTGAACACAGTGCTTCGCTACAAGTGGAGTCAGCCTGAAGCGCCAGAAGGCCAGCAAGTGCCGGTGGACGCGGTAAACAAGTTTTGGCATGCGTCGTTTGTCGATCCCAAAAATTACCGCGACGGCGGCGCGCCGAATGCCGATACGCTCTATTCACCAGCTTGGGTGTACGCCAAAGAACAGCCGATCATTATTACGGTACCGGAGATTCCGGGTAATCGATATTGGGCAATTGAACTGGCGGGTTTTGATTCAGACAACTTTGCCTATATCAGCAAGCGTCTCCACGACAATGGTGGCGGAAACTACGCCATCGTGCCGCCGAATTGGCAGGGAGACTTACCAGAAGATGTGGAGTTTGTAGCTCATAATCCGACGCCCTGGTTTTATGCCATGGCCAGAATTTATGCTGACTTCAATGACCCCAGTGATCAGGCGGAGGTAGCGGCGATCCAGTCAAAAATGCAGATTGTGGGCTTGAGTGACTGGGGTAAAGAAAATCCACCCAGGCCTGCGCACCCGCCTGTTCCCGATGTCGGTGATCTGAGCGAAGTACTACTTGAAACCGATGTGGTTAGTTACATCAAAAAAATGGTGATGTCTGATCCGATCTCGTTCTGGAATAACGTCAACCGCGCGATGACCGTCAATGGTGTACCGGAGCGTGATCAGCGCTATTTGAAAGATTGGGCCGAGTTGCATATTGGGCCGGACCAGGATGTATCCCAGGCTGAGGACAATGAGCAAGCCGGCTTAGCCAAGGCGGTGTTCGATGGCATCATGATCATGCGCGCCCATGCCACCTCTGAAGAGAACAAGGTCAACGGTTGGGGTGTGCCACCAGTGGGCTTCGGGCGCTCCGGCGTTCACGGTAATTTTTATATCCGCGGAGCCATTCAGTCGATGCGGGGCATCGTCGCCAATGATGCAGAAGAAGCCATGTATATGGCCAGGGCAAAAGATCAAAACGGCGACAGTATTACCAGCAAGCATACGTACGAACTCCACTTCCCGCCTGGACAAACGCCGCCAGCAAGATATTTCTGGTCACTTACCGTTTACGATCAGGAAGCCAACCTGATGCTCAATGACTATGACCGCTATGCCATCAGCGGTAACTCAGAGGACTTGATCTACGAAGACGATGGCAGCTTGCGGATTCTGATCGGCGGCAAGCCGCCTGAGGGAATGGTTGGCAACTGGTTGCCGGCGGGTGAGTCTTTCACTCGAGTCACATTGAGAGTGTATGGCCCCGAGAAAGCAATGATTGAGCGAACCTGGAAACCGCCCCAGTTGAAGCGGGTTTAACGAAACCGCGCAATATAAATAGTCTCGCGGCTGACAATGAAAACACGGTTGACTGAAACCCTGCAGGAGCGTGCCTGGTCTTCGCCGCTCTGGATCGAAGTAGAACGGGATTAACCGATGTCAGTGTTTGCCAGTTTGAAAGAAGTCGTCAGGGTATTGAATGAGATACGGCAGTCTCGTGCTGCCATTGGCTTCAAAATGCCCGCTTTGGATGAGGCGATTTCCCTTGGGGTGATCTTTGAAGAGTCGGTCCGTAGGCACGGTAACTTGCCTGCCCTGGAGTTCGAGGGGCGCAGGTGGACGTACACACAGCTGAACCAGGAAATCAATCGGCTGGCGCATCTACTAAAGGCGCAGGGTGTGAAGCAAGGCGAGGGTGTCGCCCTGTTCATGGAAAATCGGGCCGAGTTTGTCATCTCGTTGTTGGCCCTCGTCAAGATTGGTGCCCCTGCGGCACTCATCAACAATAGCCTGAGCGGCGAAGCCCTGGTGCACTGTTGTAATGTGACCGACGCCAAACACTGTATTGTAGGTGACGAACGCGCCGATGTGCTGGCGGCTGAGTTGGCTGGCTTGCCTTTTGGCCAGGGTCATGGGGCTTGCTTTTGGATGCAAGGCACTGTGGATCGCAAAGCCCCCGACTGGGCGATAGACGCTAATCAGGCCATGCAGGCGCATTCTGATCAGAACCTGCCTGAAACCCCAGGTATCCTCGCCGCTGATGTGGCGCTGTATATTTTCACTTCCGGTACAACGGGCCTGCCCAAGGCCGCAACATACAAGCACCAGCGCCTGGCCACTGCCGCCAATCTGTTGGGTAAGCTTACCCTACGCCCCAAACCTGGCGATCGGCTGTACCTGTGCTTGCCCATCTACCATATCACCGGCCTGGGACCCGGTTTGTGCGGTTTTATCGCCGCTGGCGGCACGGTTTGCCTGCGTCGTAATTTCTCAGCCGGCAAATTCTGGAGTGAGGTGCAGGCCTGGCAGACCAATAGCTTCGTGTACGTGGGAGAGTTGTGTCGTTATCTGGTGACGCAGGCTCCCACTGACGCCGAGAAAAACAATCCGCTGCAGAAAATGGTGGGTAACGGTTTAAGGCCCGATGTATGGGATGAGTTCAAGTCCCGCTTTGACGTGGATCGTATTTGCGAGGTTTACGGTTCCAGTGAAGGCAATGTCACCTTTCTTAATCTCCTGAATAAGGACCGCACCATTGGGACTACGTCGGTTGATATTGCCCTGGTTAGATACGACGTGATTGAAGACGCCATCGTGCGGGATGATGCCGGGTATTGTGAGTTGGCCAAGCCCGGTGAGCCGGGGCTGTTGCTTGGCAAAATTACCGACAACACCCCGTTTGATGGTTATACCAATGCGGAGGCGACCCACAGCAAAGTTGTTGAGAACGTGCAGGAAACCGGCGATCGTTGGTTCAATACCGGCGATCTTGTGCGCGAAATCGATGTTGGCTTTGCCCTGGGTCTCAAGCACTACCAGTTTGTCGATCGCACCGGCGACACCTTTCGTTGGCGTGCTGAAAATGTGTCAACCAATGAGGTAGGGGAGGTACTGAATTCCCACCCACAGATCAATATGGCGAATGTCTATGGCGTCGAAGTACCCGGCACCGAGGGCAGAGCGGGGATGGTGGCCTTTGCCCTTGATGCCGGTACCGACTTTGACATAGACGGTTTCCGCGCGCTGGTGGATACCAAATTGCCCGACTATGCTCGGCCAGTATTCGTGCGTCTACAGCAGGAGACTGAAACCACGGTGACCTTTAAGCTGCTGAAGGGAAAGCTGCGCGAGCAAGCCTATCACCTGGACAAGCTGGGTAAAGACCGCGTGTATGTGCGCCACCCTCGCAGCGGTGCATATCGGTTACTGGATGACGACTATTATCAGAAAATTCTCGCGGCCGAGGCGGGCTATTAGGAGAGGTAAGCAATGGCGAAGCTCAGCAAACTTTCCCGTTCGATCGATGGCTCTGTGGCTATTGTCACGGGCGCGGCCAGTGGCATGGGGCGGGCGACCGCTCACCTGTTTGCCGATGAAGGCGCCAGGTTGGCGATATTCGATATCAATGAGGCCGCGCTGGAAGCGGTAGCCGAGGAGGTAAGGTCTGTCGGTGCAGAGGTATTAACTTTGTTGGTCGATCTACGTGACCGACAGGCCGTTGAGAATGCGGTAGGCAGTGTTATTGAGCACTTTGGCGGCCTGGACATCTTGGTCAACAACGCCGGTTTCGCCCTGCCTGCCGCTATCGATAGTGACGAATATGAGCATTCCTGGGACAGCTCCCTGGATGTTATGGCCACTGCGCAGGCCTGGGCGATCCGGGCGGCCCTCCCTGGGCTGCGCAAATCACCGCATCCTCGAATAATAAATGTGGCGTCGACCGAAGCGCATGGTGCAACACGTTTTAACAGCGCCTATGTCGTTGCCAAGCACGCCTCCGTGGGTTTAACGAGGGCAATGGCCGTGGACCTTGGGAAAGAGGGCATCACCGTCAACTGTGTTTGCCCCGGCCCCGTTCATACCGGAATCACCCAGGGTATCCCTGATGAAAACAAGGAAACCTTTGCCAACCGCAGAACGGCACTGCGCCGCTACGCCCAGCCCGAGGAGGTTGCGCACGCAACGCTCAGCCTCGTGCTGCCTGCGGCCAGCTTCATTACCGGCGCGACGCTGGTGGTTGACGGGGGAGTGACGATTCGAAATGCTTGAGCCAGAGGACAATCCCACTGCCTCTTATGTTGTTGACCCGCCGCGCCTCGCTTTAGTGTAGCTCCAAGCTGCGCCCTTTGATTACAGCGGATTTGTGATGATTGATTTGAGACTCGTAGGCAGCTCGGTATCGCCGTATACGCGTAAATTGCGTGCGCTTTTACGTTATCGGCGCATTCCTTATCAATTCGTCAGGGCAGGGGGGCAAGAGTCAGAAGCGCTTCCGCCTGCACCGCTGCCACTGATTCCCTATGTTGTATTACCAGACCAGAACGGTGAGCTGACAGAGGCAATGGCCGATACAACGCCTATTATCAATCGCCTGGAGGACGACTACCCGGAGCGCGCTGTGCGGCCAATGGACCCGGCACTGGCCGTGATCGACGCGTTGCTGGAGGAATTCGGCGATGAGTGGCTGGCCAAATGCATGTTTCATTTTCGTTGGTCAAAGCCAGCGGACACGCAAACCTCGTCGTCCTATCTGGCCTATGCCATGAACATGACGGCGGCACCCGAGCAGGGGGAAGCGTTTGCCAGCATGTTTGCCGAGCGGCAGATTTCTCGGATTGGAGTGGTCGGGTCAAATGACACAACCGGCCCGCTTATCGAGGAAAGCTGGGAACGCTATCTGGATGTGTTTGATCGTCACCTCCAGAACCAGCCATTTCTCTTAGGTAATCGCCCTGGTGCGGGTGACTATGGCTGCTTTGGCCAGATGACCATGCTCGTATTGACTGATCCTACGCCACAGGCGGTTTCCCGTCGCATCTCGCCTCGTGCTTTTGCATGGACAGAAGCCATGGAAGACCACTCTGGATTGGAGGTAGATGAAGCTGATTGGATTAACCTAGATTCGCCACCCGAGACACTCAACGAATTGCTATGTGAAGTGGGTCGACTGTTTGTACCTTTCATGGTGGAAAACGGGAAGGCAGTGGCAAGCGGCGAGGAAATGCTCGAATGTGAGCTGGACGGAAGGCCCTGGGTGCAAGAGGCCTTCGTCTACCAGGCCAAATGTCTAACCTGGCTGAAACAGCGCTACGATCATCTTGGTGAGATGGACAAGTCGCGTCTCGATAATGTCTTGTCTGGGACTGGTTGTGACGCGCTGTTTGCGAACAAGGGAGACAAGGATGAAAAACGACACAGTCAGTAATGACCTGAGCATCCAGTTTCTCGGCGCTATAGCAGTCACCGTGGGGTTGGTGGCAACCTGCCCTACCTCAGCTGCAGAACAGGATTCATTGTCCGAATCATCCTTAACCGGAGCGCCACAACCAGAAGCACGTCTGTTATCAGCCTTCTTCGGGCTCGATAACGATCTACCCTTTGCAGCAAACAGGCTGTGCTGGGGCGCTTCTGGCGAGGACGGCATGCCTGTTGTGTTCTCACAAACGCTTGATGCTGACACGCTACAACCCGAGGACTTTGAAGTTACCTCAAAGTCCGGCGCGGTCCACACACCCAACTGCGCCACCCTGCGACCAGCGCAGGACGAGGGCGAGCTGAGAACCGTGCTACTCATTGGCGAATTTGGCGACGCACCTGACAACCCACCCGTGTCAGTCAAAGTGGTGGGCGACCTGCTCTCGGATGGCTCGCCCGCAATTAACTTCAAGGGAACACAGGTAGACGTTACGCCCCTCGCTGACGGTCCTTCCCTGGTGTTGGCGGAATCCGTTCCCGAAAAACAATGGACGCAAGAAACCAACTCCACTCGCTGCCCGCAAGGGGTGAAACAAATAATTCGGGTTACCTGGAACGGCGGTGTACGCCGACCCGATCGCCGTGAAGCTGGTGAGGCGGAGCGCAAGCTCTATCGTGTGGAGGTACAGCGCGCGGATGGCTCTTTTGGAGAGGTCACCCCGATCGCCCTGGCAGAATTAGAGGACAGGGATAACAACCATTTCCTGTGCCTGGATACGGACGACACGGCTGTGGCAGTGAGTTTTCCAGAAGGACGATTAGTCGACCCCAATGGAGATCTAAATCCCCATACGACAGTCAAGATCAGCACAAGCGGGCGTTAACACTCGTAAGAAAAGTAGTCATTTAAACCTCTGTTCATCCCTAGTAGATCAATACCCTAAATTGGGCGATTTTGGTCCACTGTGGCTGGTGCGATTTCAGAGAAATCAATAACTTACATCTGTTTTGGTAGGACCAGGCGGATTCGAACCGCCGACCTCTACCATGTCAAGGCCGATTGGCCGCACCAAGACACGCGTGGACTCCTCAAAATTAGTGGTAAGTGATTATGAAATCAACCACTCGCAGGGCACAAATCGGATTGATGGCGCTCTGATTGGAACTCGGCCTGCGGTTACAGCCAGAAGGTTGTCGAAAATCCGTATGTAGGAGTGGGGGAAAATTTGTTCTGATTTGTCTTTAATAAAGTCCAATTGCGTTCTCTTGGTGTAAAGGTCTGAGCTTTGCCAAACATCGATGACAAGCTAACGAGTGTGTTTCTCTCTATCAGCAGCGGACTGGCGGGGATGGTTCGCCGAATCGTGCCTCCAAGCGAGGTAGAGGATATCGTTCAAGAAACCTACGTTCGCGTATGCCAATCAAATGTGACAGACGAAATCCGATCACCTCGATCATTTATGTATCGCACTGCTATGAATATTGCGCTGAACCACGCAAATAAGGCAGAAACTCGACTCTCAGAGAGCCTTGAGGCAATAGGCGATGGACACGCTGAGGCTTGGCGCAATCCCGGCAGCGACACGCTCGACAGGGTTTGCAGCCTCGAAGAATTTGCGTTTTTTTGCGATGCTGTGAGGAGTCTTCCGCTTCAGTGTCGTCGCGCATTTGTCCTTAAGAAAGTCTACGGGTACTCCTACAGCGAGATTGCCCAAAAATTACAGATCAGCGAAAAGACAGTGGAAAAGCACATATCGAAAGGTCTTACCCTCTGTCGCAGTCATTTGTCCGCTCTGGACGAACAGCGTGGAGGTCACGCATGAGCAATATCAGAGAGCTCCTCTTCAGCAAGGACCGTAAACTTCAAGAGGCCGCCGATTGGATTGCCGCCATCGAACGCGGTCTTACGGAGGAAGAAGAGCGGGAGCTGGCTGGCTGGCTGTCACTCAGCAGGGCCAATTACCAGCTATTTATCGAACTTGCCGAACTCTGGGACAACATGGAGGTGCTTAGCCGCTTGTCAGATCTCTTCCCCGAATCACAGCCGGCGCGGCGCTACCCTTCGAATCGAGTGCTATCCGGTTTAGCTGCAAGTGTGGTCGGGGGGATTTTTCTGTTTGCCGCTGTTCAAATGCAGGACATCGCGATCCAGAAATTTACGCCTGTTACAGATAGCCGCTCTTATCATACTGTGATTGGTGAACACGCAACCCATCAGCTATCAGACGGTTCTACCATTACCCTGAATACGAACAGTCGAGTTCGAGTCAGTTACACAGCAAGCGAACGTTTGCTCATGCTTGATCGCGGCGAAATACACGTTAAGGTCGCCCACGATTCAGACAGACCTTTGAGTGTTGCCGTTGGCAATAAGGTGGTTAGAGCGGTCGGCACAGAATTCAATGTCGAAATCACCGAGGATCAAAGCATAGAACTGGTGGTAACAGACGGCGTCGTTATGGTCGGTGTTCTCGATGCTAGTGATGAGCAAACCTCGGCGGAAACACCTCAAATTCTGTCACAGCCCTCGACAATAGTTGGCGCTGGTGAAGCAGTATTGCTTTCAGCCAACGATCAAAACACCGATTCCATCAAACCAGAGCTAATTGAAAGAGACGAGATCGCCGTAAAGCTGTCCTGGCGAGAGGGGAATCTGATCTTCCGTGGTGAATCACTTGAGGATGCAGTTTATGAAGTCGGGCGATACACGGCGGTTGAATTTGTATTTCTCGATGAGGAGACGAGGGAAGTGCGGGTGGCGGGCCTCTTCAAAGCGGGCGACGTTGAGGGATTGCTGGCAGCACTGAGAAACCATTTCAATATTGCTTACGAGCGGCAAGGTGAGCATCGAATCCTCCTCGGAGTCGCGGAGGAGAGCACAGATTCTTGACCCCAAACCGAAAAAAGTTCATCGCCAAGGCTTTGGACCAAAAGCCGGTATGGGGGAAAAGGGGTTTTGTTTTGTCTAAAGAACAGGCGTCTTTTTTGCGCCAGGTTGGGGCTTGCCTAGGCGTCGCTCTCTTGTTGGCTATTTCATGCCTGCTGTTGATTGGACCATCGGTAGCGGATGCGGCTGATTCAGACAGACAAGAAGCGAAATATTTCGACATTCCTCAGCAGCAAGCAGACGTATCGCTCATCACGTTTGCTGAACAGGCCGATATCACGTTGATCTTCACGTTCGAACTTGCGCGTGACCAGACAACAAATCGGTTAGTTGGTTCGTACCACCCGAATGAGGCGATTCAATTACTCCTTGACGGGACCGGACTCAAGCCAACGTTCAGCAGTGATGGCCACATCAATATTGCGCTGGTGGAAGCGCCGGTTACTAGGGAAGAACAAATGATCAGCAAGAAGACAGGGTTTTTGGCAGCGATTGCAGTTTTTTTCACCGCGGGGGCTGGTGCTCAGGATTCAGGGAGCACAGTCGGGGCATCGGGTGCTGAAAAGAATCAAGCTCTGGAAGAGATCTTGGTGACGGCAATGAAGCGTGGCGAGCAGAATGTCTTGGATGTACCTATCGCCATTTCTGCTTTTACGGGGAATTTTATCGATGATATTGGCGCAGCAAACTTAACGGATTTTCTGGAAACTGCTCCTGGTGTCAACGTAAACGATTGGGGCATAGGTATTTCACAAATAGCAATTCGGGGCGTTTCCACGGATCTGGGAGGTAATGCCATCGGTTATTATTTGGACGAATTACCCTTTACCGGTGTCACGGTACCACTGAACCCGGATGTGCGTGCCTGGGATATTGATCGTGTAGAAGTGCTGCGTGGGCCGCAAGGTACGCTCTATGGTGAAGGCTCCATGGGTGGAACTATTCGGATCTTGACCAGAGATCCAAATATGAGTGAGTTTCAGGCCGCCGCCGACTTCACCGCCTCGTCCGTTCAGGACGGTGATGATAACAAGGGCATCAAGGCCATGATTAACGCCCCCATTGTTGAGGACGTAATAGCGTTGCGCTTAACGGCTGTTGAAGAAGATCTGGGTGGTTGGTTTGATGAGTTGGATGGCGGAGAAGAAGACGTAAATGAGACGGAAATTAGCAGTTACCGTGGGAAATTGCGTATCACACCCAGTGATAATTTAGATCTGACTATCTCCGGTTGGAGTTATGAGAATGAGGCAGATCGTGAGCCCAGAGGTACTGACGCCCTTACAACATCTCCTGGGGGACTCGCTGCTGAATCTACTTACGATCAATACACGTTTACAGGAAGTTACGACTTTGATGGCGTTGGTACATTACGTTATGCGTACGGTACCACGGATTTTCTGCTGGCCCAGTCGGGCCTTCTCTTCGGTGGGCAGCTTGATTTTACCATTAATATTGAAATTGATACTCATGAATTGCGCTTCAGCAGTGATAACGAAGGCTCCTTGCAATGGACGGCTGGCCTTTACCACCGCACTGCCGAACGGCAAGACGTGTTCGATTTTCCCCTGTTTGGTTTTTATGCTGATGATAAACAGGAGACGGACGCCTCTGCGGCCTTTGTAGATGGCACCTGGTCGTTTACTGATCAGTTAGATTTGTCATTGGGTGTTCGCTACTTTGAAGATGACTTGCAGGCCGTTTCTTCCAGTGGTGTTGTTGGTGTTCCCGATACTGAGCTAGATGAGAAATTCAGCAGCGTTAACCCGCGCGTCAACCTGAGCTACCGACCTAATGAGGGCTGGATGGTCTATGCCTCTGCCGGGAAAGGGTTTCGCAGTGGTCAATTGCAGCCAGCGGCATCTCTTGCTATCGCAGAACCCTTAGGTATCGAACTACCTTCCGCTTTGTCGGAGGACTCACTGTGGAGCTATGAGCTTGGAGCCAAAGGCACTCTGCTGGGTGGGCAAATGGTAGTTGAAGGTGCTGTTTACTTCCTTGACTGGAAAGACCGTGTAGTTCGAGCGACGCTTCCAGGTACCCCGTTTAATGGCCTCGCTAATTCAGAAGGCACCGAAACATGGGGTATTGAATTCCATGTTCTTTATGCGCCGTTTGACGGACTTACTTTGCAAGCCGGTGGTAACTTCCTGGATGCAACTGTGACCGCCGATATCCCTGGTACTCCGATAATGGCCGGTGATGAGATTGAAGGCACATCTGATCGCAGTTTCAACGCCTCGGCCCAATATCGTTGGGGCTTGAACAACGGCTGGAATGGTTTTGCCCGCTTAGGTGCGCAATATCGTACCGCCCAGAGTAACCCGGCATTTCCCACATGGCTCCCTGCTGATGACCTCACTCAGGTTGATGCTCGCATTGGTGTTGAAGGAGAGCATTGGGGCCTTTTCCTGTTTGCAGATAACCTGCTGAATGATGACGGTGCCGTTACAGCAGGCGCTTCCGGTGAACAAATCTTTCTGCGGCCTCGCACAGTAGGCCTGAATCTCAAACTGACTTACTAATCCACACAAAACCTAAACAGATGCTCCATTGCGATTTGCTGTAATGGAGCATCTTTATAACTTTTTTCTAAAAATTAAAACGATAAATCGCAATCGTACAGTTGTATAGATAGTTTGAATTGGGTGCCTGGGTAGTTCTTGAAAATTTTCAAGACTTCAGATCGAGGGGCATTGTGCTGCCAAATATTATGACCATCCGAAATAGAATCCGAGCAAGTGTGCTAGTAGGCATCACCTATTCGTTTTCTGTCGTAGCATCTGATGCCGCAGATCCGTATCTGTGGCTGGAAGAGATCGAGGGGGACCGTGCGCTTGCCTGGACCGAAGAACAGTCCGAACGCACGGCTGCCCGACTGGCGGCGGACCCGCGTTTCGACCAGCTCAAGGCCGATTACTTGGCGAGCTATCAGAGCGAAGGCCGCCTTCCGGAGATGTACACGCTCACGCAGGCAGATGGCTTCGTCTATCGGATCGCTCAGGGGCCCGACCATCCAAGAGGCCTCCTCCAGCGCACCAAACCGGCTTCGTTCGGTGCTGGGGAGGCCGCCTGGGAGACACTTGTCGACATAGACGCCTTGGCCGAAGCCGAAGGCCATAACTGGTATGTATATGCGCCGATGATCCGGTTTTCGCCGGACGGCGCGAAAGCGCTCATCCCGTTGTCCGATGGCGGGAGCGATGCCGTGAGCATGCGCGAATTCGATCTTGCGGCCAAGAAATTTGTTCCGGACGGGTTCCGGACACCGCTTGCCCGACAGATGATCGCCTGGGTCGATGAGAATACGCTGGCCATCTCCATCGTGCTCGAACCCGACGAGGCAACCACTTCGGGCTATCCGCGCATTCTGCGACAATGGCATCGCGGCACCGGGGTCTCCGAGGCGGAAGTGCTGCACAGCATTCCCTCCGATCATCTCCTACTCGCGCCCTTCCTGGCTCAGACCAATACGCAACGCGAGCTTCTGGTATTGGCAGCCCGAAGCTTTACGGATCTGACCGTTCTGCGCGTCGCGTCCGGCCAGCCGCCCGAGACCCTACCCCTTCCGGTGGATCTCATGGCGTCCTTTATGGGTCTGACCGGAATCGGCAATGAACTGCTGTTACGGCTGGACACGGATTTCGATGTTGGCGGCAAAGTGTTCAGTGCAGGCTCCATCATCGCGGCAAACCTTCCCAGGATCCTCGCGGGTAATGTGGATGGGGACACCTATCGCACGGTTTTCACGCCCGATGCGAGCGAAGCGATTCCGCTGGGTAGCCCACCGGCCATCCTCGATACCAGTGCATACCTTGTCGTGCTGGACAATGTCGTTTCGACGCTGAAACGCGCACGGCGCGGTGCGGATGGTCAATGGCAGGTCGATAACGTGAATGTTCCCGCTGGTCGGCAGGGCGGCACGCTGACGCTGCTGACAAGCATGGATCCCTCGGAAGACAGCGCGCTCCTCAAATTCGAGAATTTCACCACGGTACCGACGATGTTCGCGCTCTCTCAGGCGGGTAAACTCGCCAAGGTGCAGGAGGCCGAGGCTGCGGTTGACCTTGAGGGTTTCGAAACCAAGCAGTTCTTCGTCGAAACTCAGGATGGGGCCAGTGTTCCCTATTTCGTTGTCGGCAAAAAAGGCGGGTGGGATGCTGCCGCTCCAACGCTGATGTACGGGTATGGCGGGTTCGGCATTCCCATGCTACCCAGCTTCGAAGTCCCATACATCGGGCCTATGCATCAGATCTGGCTCGAACGCGGCGGGCGCTTCGTCCTTCCAAACGTCCGCGGCGGAGGCGAATACGGCCCGGCCTGGCACAACGCCGCGCGTGGTGCCACGCGCCAGATCGCCTATGACGACTTCGCTGCGGTGGCCGAGGATCTGATTGCGCGCGGCCTGTCGCGGGCGGGACGGATCGGATTCGTCGGTGGCTCGAACGGAGGGTTGACCGCGGGCGTACTCGCGACCCAGCGACCGGATCTCTTCGGCGCTTCGATCTCGATTGTCCCGCTGCTAGACATGGCGCGGTTCCACAAGCTGCTGGCCGGCGCCAGCTGGATGCCGGAGTACGGTAATCCCGAGATACCCACCGAGGCCGAGCCGCTGCTGCGCTATTCGCCGTACCAGAATATCGAGCCCGACGGTGACTATCCGGAAATGCTGCTGATGACGTCCACGCGCGATGACCGCGTCCATCCTGGTCATGCGCGCAAGATGGCCGCACGGCTTATGGCCCAAGGGCACCCGGCGCTGTTCTACGAGGCGCGCGAAGGGGGGCACGGCATGGCGGTAAATGACGAGGGCCGAGCCTTCAATTCGGCGCTCCAGACCGTCTACCTCCTCCAGAAGTTGATGGACGGGTTCGATCCCCGCACGCCTGCGAATTAGCTGGTCGGCAGATTTCGATGTACAAGGAAAGGATAGGAAATGTTTAGCGTAGTTTTTTTTCGGCATCTCATCGCGACCATCGCGGCCCTGGGGTTTCTCTGCTCACCCCTTCTCGCACAGGAGGCCCCGCTTGACCCGAACCGGCCGGGCGTTGCGGTATTGACTGGAGTCCCCGAGCGGGAACTGACCGATCCTGGCAGCCTTGTCTCGGGCCACAACCCAGATGCCAAGCCGATTTCGGTCGAGGATGTACTCTCGCTGCGAACCAGCTGGTTTGCTACCTGGACGCCGGACGGGAATGACGTTGTGTTTTCGTCCGATCTGACGGGGCGTATGAATTTGTGGCGGTTCCCGCATGCAGGCGGGTTTCCGCAGCAGCTGCATCAGTCAGAAAACAGGGCATTCTATCCGGCGGTGTCGCCTGATGGGAGGGCTATCCTTTACGCATCTGATGTCGGTGGCAACGAGCTGTTTGACATATTTGCGATGCCGGACAGTGGTGGTGAGCCGGTCAATCTGACATCGACCGATGATGTTTCCGAAGCCGGTATGTATGTCTTTTCACCTAACAGCAAGCAGCTCGCATTCGTGCGCCGCGAAGCCGCTTCACCCACTTTCGACCTCGCGCTGTTAGATCTTGCAACGCGCGAGGTCCGGCAACTTACCCGCGACAAAGACCCCGGCATCTACTGGTCGCCGGTCGGCTTTACCGCCGACGGCAAGAAGCTGATCGGTAATCGCGGCGATCTTTTGAGCAGTTCGATCTGGATGATCGATGTGGCGACCGGTGAGATGACCCGGATTGCGTCTGGCGAGGGCAAGTCGGACAAGGCAGTCGGGTTTTCGAGTGACAATCGATTCCTGTCGGTGACAAGTGAGGCGCCTGATGGCGTCGACCAAGCCATGCTCGTCGATTTGAAGACCGGCCAGCGCCGCCTTATGGTCTCAAGCGAATGGCCGCAAGCGGCCGGTCAGATCTCGCCTGACGGCAAGACCGTGCTGGTGATCAACAATGTCGATGGCAGTTTTGAAATACTGGCCTACGATATCGAATCGGGAAAGGCACGCGCACTAAAAGTTCCCAGAGGCATGACCACTTCATACGGGGGCGACTTACCGCAATTCTCTCCTGACGGAAAATACATTCTTTTCCCGCATTCCTCGGCCAGCGTCCCATTCGATTACTGGACACACGAACTCGCAACCGGAGTGAATCGGCGGATAACCCGGCTTGGCCTTGCCAGCGTGAACGAGGCCAATCTGCCGACGAGCCAGACCGTCAGCTACAAGAGCGCCGACGGCACCGTTATCAGCGCGATCCTGTGGATGCCCTACAATCTCAAGCGGGATGGCAGCGCTCCAATCATTGTCATCGCTCACGGCGGACCGACCGGCCAGACCTTCGATACATTCGATGCGACGGCAGTTGCGCTCGCGTCGCGTGGCTACATCGTGATCGCCCCAAATGTTCGCGGATCGACCGGATATGGCCGCGCCTTCATGGAGTCCAACACCTACGATCTGGGGGGACGGGACCTGGAAGACGAGGCATGGGCTGCAAAATTTGTTGCCGAGTCTGGTTATGGCGACTTGAAGAGGGTCGGGATAACCGGTGGGTCCTATGGCGGCTACATGAGCCTTATCGCAGTTGGACGTATGCCCGATTTCTGGGCAGCATCGGTCGAGCTGTACGGTATCGTCAACTGGCGCAGCATGTGGGAACGAGGCTCGCCGGCCCTACGCGAATATCAGCGCGGGCTGCTGGGATCGCCTGAGACACATCCCGAAGTCTATGATCGAACCAGCCCGCTGACTTATCTTGACCAGGTGAAGGCCCCGCTGCTTGTGCTGCACGGTGAGAACGACCTTCGCGTACCCGCCTATGAGGCCGAGCAAGTGGTCGAGTATTTGCAAAAGGCCGGCAAGATTGTCGACTCTACGATATACGTCGAGGAAGGACACGGTTGGCAAAAGCGAGAAAACCAGATTGACGCATTGAAGCGGACTATCGATTGGTTCGATCGCTATCTGAAGAAGGTCACAGCGGAATAGTCGGCCGTGTCTGCAATTCCTCCTCTCACCAGAGAAGAAGCGAACTGAGACTTACTGATAGAAGGGTGTGCAAGAATCTACCAAACCTAACCTTCCGAGAGCGTAAATAGATCCGTATTACCGCCTTTGGCCACCACATTGTCTGTGCGCGTTCTCTCCGAAACAAATCGATGCAAATAGTGAGGCCCTCCAGCTTTAGGTCCGGTACCGGACAGGCCTTGGCCCCCGAATGGGTTCACTCCAACGACAGCGCCCACAGTATTGCGATTGATATAGGTATTACCCACCCGGGTATTTTCGAATACCGTTTGGGCAAAGCCGTCTATCCGGCTATGAATGCCCAAGGTGAGTCCATAGCCTGACGCCCTGATATCGGCTAGCACATCGCGTAGCTCTGATTTCTTGTAGCGAATTACATGCAAGATGGGTCCGAAGACTTCGCGTTCTAACTGACAGAGGCGATCTATTTCGTAGATTTGCGGCGCAACAAAATGACCGTTGGTTAAGTTGGGATCGAGCGAGGCCTCCGATAAAAGCCGCCCCTCCCGGCGCATTCTGTTTGTGTGCTCTTGGATGAGCTGCTTGGCCTGAGGGTCAATGACAGGTCCAACATCGGTTCGGAGTTCCATTGGATCGCCAACCCTTAACTCCAGCGTTGCTCCGCGTAGCATGTCGATCACTGCGTCGGCGATGTCCTCCTGTAGATAAAGTACGCGCAGGGCACTGCAGCGCTGCCCCGCGCTTTGAAACGCCGAAACGATAACGTCATCGACAACTTGCTCAGGCAGCGCCGTTGCATCCACGAGCATCACGTTTAGGCCGCCGGTTTCAGCGATGAGTGGAATGATGGCTCCATCGCGGGCAGCGAGCTGCCGATTGATGCGCTTTGCGGTTTCTGTGCTGCCTGTAAACGCCACGCCTGCAATACGGTTATCAGCCACCAGGGCAGCCCCTACGCTTTTGCCGCCGGGGAGAAGATGCAGGATGTCCTCGGGGATTCCGGCCTCATGCAATAGTTTGACTGCCTCGAAAGCAATCAGGGGTGTTTGTTCTGCAGGTTTTGCTAAGACCGCATTACCGGCAACCAGGGCGGCACTTACCTGTCCCACGAAAATAGCTAGGGGGAAGTTCCAAGGACTAATACAGAGAAAGGCGCCTCTTCCGTGGAGACTAAGCGCGTTAACTTCTCCGGTCGGACCTGGAAGTCTTATTGGGTTGCTAAATTTCTCTCTTGCTTGTTGCGCGTAGTAGCGGCAGAAATCTATCGCTTCGCGTACTTCAGAGAGCGCGTCCTCGAGGGTTCGGCCTGCCTCGGATACGATGACTCCCATCAGTTCCGGTATTTGCGCCTCCAAGAGCTCAGCTGCACGCTCCAGGCACTCGGCCCGATGACGAGCGCCGCGCAGATCCCAATCAGGCTGGGCTGATACTGCTAGTTCGATTGCTTTGTCCTGCTCTTCTTGGCCGGCTGAGGCAACGAAACCGACAGTCTTGCCGGACGCGGGATTGATAACGGGGCTCAGTTCGCTCGTGACAGACTGGCCACCGACAATCGGTCTCGCTGCCAATCTCGTCGACGGTGAGGTCAGTCTCGGTAGGAGTTCTGCTACTAAGGAGGCATCGTTTAAATCGAACCCGATCGCATTAAGCCAGGGCGCGGACTCCTGGGCATATAACTGTCTCGGCAGCGGAATCTTTGGGTGCCGGCGCTGGGACACGGCTAATACCTGTTGGATTGGATCCCGGTTCAGTTCGCTCGTCGGCACGCTCGCATCCAGAAATCGGTTCACAAAGGAGCTATTGGCACCATTTTCTAGTAATCGCCTGACGAGGTAGGGAAGCAGGTCCTTGTGATTACCGACGGGTGCATAAACACGGATTGGCGTACTTGCGTCAGACTTCGACAGCTGCCCGTAAAGCAATTGACCCATACCGTGTAAGCGCTGGAATTCAAATTCGCTATTGTCTTGGGCTAGCGCCTTGATCATTGAGACGGTATGCGCGTTATGGGTTGCGAACTGTGGAAATACGGCACCAGGCGCGCTCAATAGCTTTGCCGCGCAAACTTGGTAGGAAAGGTCGGTGTTGCACTTTCGAGTAAATACCGGGTAATTGGGCAGTCCCAATTCCTGTGCATGCTTGATCTCCCTGTCCCAGTAAGCGCCCTTTACCAGCCGAACCATCAAACGCCGATCGGTTGCCCTCGCCAGAGCGATAAGCCAGTTGCATGTGGCTACCGCTCGTTTCTGATAGGCCTGTAGTACAAATCCCAAACCATCCCAATCAGAGAGATCAGTGTCTCGAGCCAGAGCGTCAAAAAGATCAAGGGAAACATCCAGCCGCTCTGACTCTTCAGCATCAATGGTTAAACTGAGACCGCCTGCTTTTGCCATCGTGGCCAGTTGCTTAACCCGAGGCAGTAGCTCTCCAATGACACGGTCATACTGGCTGAAGGCATAACGTGGATGAAGCGCAGAGAGTTTGATGGATATGCCGTCCGCTAGAGTGATGTCGCCCTCGGCGTTGGCATCCGCTAGCACACGAATTGCCTCGGCATAGGAATCAAAATAGCGTTGCGCGTCGCTGGCGGTGCGAGCCCCTTCGCCAAGCATATCGAAGGAAAAACGAGTGCCGGGGCTATTGGCTGCGCGACCCTTACGGATAGCTTCTTCAATCGTGCGCCCCAGCACATACTGACCTCCCATGATTCTCATGGCTTGAAGGATTGCTCGCCGGACAACAGGTTCTCCCAGTTTTCTCGTAAGGGTTTGTACCCAGGAGCCCGTGTCTTCGGTGGTCTCATTTCCAAGTGCTACCACCCGCCCGGTCAGCATGAGTCCCCAAACAGAGGCATTCACGAAGCGAGATGAGGATGCGCCTTGATGCGACCCCCAGTCTCCCGAGCGGATCTTTTCTGCGATGAGCTGATCAGCCGTTGCTTCATCCGGCACACGAAGCAGGGCCTCAGCGAGACACATGAGCGCGACACCTTCCTTGTTAGACAGTCCAAACTCTTGGAGGAACGCATCCAAGGTGCCTGCCTGATGGCTGCATGCACGACAAGCGTTGACGAGTGAGGTCGCTTGCTCGGAAATCGAGGCTTGTTTTACCGGATCGAGGCAGTCGTGACTTAACAGCTCATTAACTAATGTTGTCTCGTCTCCACTGGTTTGAGCGCGAATGGAATGCCTTAACTCTTCCATCGTGACCAAGCCCTCTTTTTAAAACACTTAAGCCTGTATTATCGACAAATAGTGCAGTTTTATTCTCCAAAAATGCACAATAAGCAGTTTAAAATATTTCAAAAAATGAAATAGCGATATTTAATGCTGAAGGATTGTCATCTATGTCTCTAGATCGCATTGATCGAAAAATTCTTGAACTTCTGCAGAAAGACGGTCGTCTATCCAACGTGAAACTCGCATCAAAAGTTGGTCTTAGTCCGACTCCTTGTCTGGACCGTGTTCGTCGATTGGAACGGGAGGGTTATATCCGTGGCTATGTTGCGCTCGCTGATGCTCGCAAGCTCAACGCCTCAACAATGGCATTCATTCAGGTTCTTCTCACCAATACCAGCACGGCCAATCTTCGAGAATTCTCTCGCGAAATGATGTCTCTCCCAGAAGTCGAAAGCTGCCACATGGTGGCTGGCGGATTTGATTTTCTATTGAAGATCCGCTGTTCAGACATGCAGGACTATCAAAGGTTTTTGGGCGAGAAGCTGGCGATGATCCCTTTGATTGATCAAACCCATACTTACGTCGTAATTGAAGAGGTCAAATCCGAGACGGCAATAAGCCTGGTGAAATTGGCATGAGTTTCGCCCCTTGGGCTTTGGTCGCTAACTTTACAAGGCAACTACCCGATCACTACCTTTCGGCGGTAGTGTCCACGCGCAAAAACACGCCAAAACGCACGATTATGAAAAAATAAAGTGCTCTAAAAACAGCGACTTAAAAATATGGTAGGACCAGGCGGATTCGAACCGCCGACCTCTACCATGTCAAGGTAGCGCTCTAACCAACTGAGCTATGGTCCTAGGGGGCGCGCAGTATAACGCGGGTTCTGCATCAGGCAAACGGTCTCAGTTATGAACGCGTCACCCTCAATGTGCATCGGATCAAGGGTGAGTCAAGCAATGATGGGTCTAGCCTCTTTGGTGCAGATAAACGGTGGTTTCGAGTATCTGCGCTGCTCTCAGGCACTCCTTTGCGTGCAGCGCCAGTAGCTCTGAAAGTGTAGATATGGGCGCTGTGCGTAATACCCATCGTAGCCAGTAAATAGGGGGGGCCACATGAGGCAGTCTCTCGGCTCCTTCGATCAGTGCTTCCAACCCGCTCTCTAGCCCTTTGCCAAGCGCTTCAATCTGCTCTCTGGCATCAGCTGCTTCCACTTGCATTTTAGTGAGGGTGTCATTCGCCAGCGCCGACATGTGAGTCAGTGCCTTCGCCGCCGCCAGGGCATCTGCTTCCGATGCACACTGCGATTCTTCTGCGCTCAGTGCGTCGTTACCCATCAGAATGTGCCCAAAAGCGACGCGAAAATGCTGCATAAATAGCTGCTCCTCCGAGGGCTTTGCGGTCAGCAATTCATACCTGATGCCACCGAGGGGATCATCGACATCAAGATGGGTGCGCCAGATGGTATCGGAGCCCGTTGTGTTGATGTTCGTATCACCCAGTGCGGCATTCACAGTCGCAAGTACTGTCTCTAATGACATTGATGACATGGGCGCATCGAGCGGTGTTTGAATAATCAAGTGCCCGTCACCCCATGGTGCTGTCTCACTGAACCACGCGCTGGCGCCATAGAGGCCCACGCACCGTATGCCTACGGCGCTGGCGATATGGATGGCGCCGGTGTCATTACTGACCAACAAATCGCAACGGGCGAGTAACGCGGCCATTTCTGGCACGGTGGTCTTGCCGCAGACATTGGTGACGGTGCTATCGAGATGAGAAGCCACCTCAGCACAGGTCGCGACATCTGAGGGTGCGCCCACCAGCAGTGGCGTAAAACCCTGTGCTATTAGTTGCTCGGCCAATTTGGCAAATGCATCTGCGGGCCACCGGCGTGGCGCTCTGCTGGCGCCGGGATTAAGTGCAACGAGCCGCCCGTCGGGCACAGGGAAGGGGAGCCTATCCGCCTGAGCTATAAAGGGGCGGCGGCGTGAATCCACCGGTCCTCCCGGCCCGGCCCCGCGATAAAGGTCCACCAGATTAAATCGATTGTGTTGTCGAAAATCGGGCATGGCCAGCAGGTAGGCATGCCACGCGCCTTGCCAAAACCAGTTTCCCTTGGCCGTGAGGAGCCCCCCCTGTTTGTCAGTGGCGATTAAGCGATCGGCTAACCAGCAACCGAATGCGCCGTGTGTCAGATTAATCAATCGCTCAAATGGTGGTAAGCCGAGTTCAGTGATGATCGACAGCGCTAGGGGGTGTTCCTGTTCTCGCTGCTGATCGATTTGCTTGTTCAGTTTGCCGACCTGTGCCTGTGGTAGGTAATGGTAATGATCTACGCCCTTAAAACCCGCAATCGCGGATCGGTTTTCGTCCAACAGTAAGAGGTGGACCTCGCAGTCTGGGTTGGCTTGCCGGTAGTCCTCCAAGAGGGGCGTGGTTTGAATAAGATCACCTAGTCGCTCGAGCTGAATGAAGAGAGTCTTGCTCACGACGCGGACTGCAAAATATCCAGCACCTGATCGGCCAATGTCTCTGGTGCGGTTTCCATACACTCAAAATTACGATGTTCGGGGCAGTGGGATTCCCGATAACAGTATTGGCAGTGGGTGCGCTGCGGTGGCCAGAACTCGGCGTCGAGTAACTTTGGAGACATGGGGCCGGAGAGCACCAGAGAGGGGCATCCTGCCAGACGGCCGAGCCACTGGGTCGAGGTGGGCACCGTAAGCAGCAGCTGGCTCGCGTTGAGTCGATTAAGTGTGGTTTGCATAGGGACTGAGCCATCGAACTGGCTCCAGCAATACACGCCAGACGATTCAAGTTGTTCGGTCAGTTGCTCACTGTGCCGATAGTTTTTGTACTCGGCGCGTCCCTGCATGGAGAGGGCGACAATGGGCCGACCGTCGGCCTCGTTCAACAGGTGTTTATCGGGGGAGCAGGGCAGCTGCATATCCAGAGATTCAGAAAAGCCGCAGCACTCCCGCAAATAAAAATCTGGGTAGCCCGTGTTGGGGTGTTGGTCCCACCAGGGAATCGTCCACTGCTGCATGCGGGGGAAGGTGCTTGCCATATAGTGTCCGGGCTTATCAAAAAACCCCTGTGAGATCTCACCACTGATGGCCTTCTTCATAAAATCTTCTATCGACTGGTTAAGGTAGTTGCCCTGGGTTTCGATGCCGGCATCCCGCAGTGCTCTGGCGAGAAAACAAGGCATAAACCATGTGTCGAGATTAACGATCAAATCAAATTGTTTGGCGGCAATCGATTCGCCCAGCTGCATAAACTGGGTGATAGCGGGGAGCAGGTCGTCGGGCCACTGCGCTGTATCGAGGCAGATCACGTCGTCTACCTCGGGATGCAGTGCCATGATCTCGCCACCCGCCTGATAGGTAAGGGCTGTGATGGCGGCGTTGGCGTAACGCTGTTTATAGATATGGACGGCAGGCACTAAAATCGAAGCAACATCGCCCAAGCCCATTAGCCGAATGAGCAAAATGTTCACGCGGTGTTCACCGCATCGAGTGATCGCGATTGGCGGTAAGGTGTGCTCGTTGGCTGTTGGTGCCCCATAGGGTGATTCTTCCCGCCACGGCTCGGTTAGGCAACACTTTCTTCTAGAATGTAAACGTCTCCTTACTCAGAATGTGGTAGGGGCCAAGAGGTCTTTGCCAAGCGGTCCTTGGCTGACACAGACGGGGCGTCTTGTCACCCCTAATTGCCTGCTGACGTCAGTGCATCTCTTCGCTACAGTAATAGTCGAATCAGGGGCTTTTAGGGTGAAAAACGCGCTGTGAAGTGGCAAGTGCTCGGCAACAAATTGCCAAAGGGAGGAAACTTCCTGACTCGACAGATAGGTCGAGCTATTTTTCGTATTTCTGGTTGGCGCGTTGAAGGTGAGTTCCCCAACCGCGGCAAGGCGATCGTGGCACTGGTGCCCCACAGCTCCAATATCGATTTCTTCCTCACCATTGCGTTTCTTTGGGCAACGGGCATGAAGGCGTCGTTCCTCATCAAACACACGGTGTTCTGGTACCCGCTGGGCAACATCATCCGCGCGCTCGGTGGAATCCCAGTAGATCGATCGCAACAAAACGGCCTGATAACCGATGTCACGCGCCAGTTTCAGGAAAAATCAAAGTTGATTCTGGGTATCACCCCCTCTGGTACGCGTCGTCCGGTGAATGAATGGAAAGATGGTTTTGCCCGCATTGCAGCGGCGGCCAAAGTCCCCGTGGTGCCCGCGGTGCTGAACTATCGAACCAAGACCGTCCGGCTCGCACCACTCATTGAGGGGGTCACGGAGATCCAGCAGATCATGAACCGGGTTCGCGCAGAGGCCGCGAGCGGCATGCCGCGAATGGCCTAGGCAGTTTTAGCCGATTGCTGCCTCGGGCGTGATTGCGCCATGCATTGCGCCCCACTGGCTTCCAACCGCGTCAACTCTCCTCGGTGCTCGGCGGCGGAAATATCGCCTCGGGCATGTTGGCATGCCAGCGGGGATATTTTTGCATCACGACGGTAAACAAATCGCTATCGACCCAGTGATCGAGCCAGCGGCGGGTCTTGGCGTAGGACGTTGCCTGCCACCAGGCAGCATCCACGGCGGCAAATTGCCTCACGAAGGGAAATAGAGCAATGTCGGCGATCGTGGGTTGTGATCCTGCGACCCACGGAAACGTTGTCAGCGTGGATTCGAGGCGCTGAATAAAGGACTCCGCTGAGTCGCGATACTGCTCTGCCGTGTGTTCAGGGTATCGGTCTGCATATTTGTAGCGGTCCAGCCAGTACTTGAACTCGCCGTCGCAACTGGCGATCCAGTCAGAAGAAGCGATTGGATTGACTGCCCAATGGAGCGGATCATTTTGCTCGAGCGCCCATTCCATGATCTCCAGACTTTCTTCCAGCACCGTCCCATCCCCCAGCACGAGTACCGGCACGGTGGCTTTTGCTGACGCTTCGAATAATGCTGGCGGTTTACCCTTGAGTAAGACCTCGCGGAGCCTCACCGGTATGCCGGCCGCCGCCAGCGCCATTCTGGCGCGCATGGCGTAGGGGCAGCGTCTAAATGAGTAAAGCACGGGGAGCTCGGTCATGGCGCGACCATAGCGCGGTGATGCAAGCAGCACCAGTCAACCGTCAGCGAGCGATGGCGCTCGATCGGCGGACGATGCCCCTTGTGATGCGCAGAGAAAATCCCCCCATCGGCGATCATTCTAGTAGTATCGACGCTCCAAGATTCCAATAATTAATGAGGTACGATCATGGGACGATTAGCAGGCAAAGTGGCTTATGTATTGGGTGCGGCGGGGCGCGGCAACATGGGCCAAGTGATCGCGCGACGCTTCGCGGAAGAGGGCGCCACGGTTGCAGTGGGCGGCAGACATGCCGATGAGCTGGAGTGGCTGGCGGGCGAAATCGGAGGCATGGCGGTCACCTGCGATATCACCAAGATGGCAGACATCAAGTCGTCCATCGGCGCGATTATGGATGCCCACGGCAAGATTGACATTGCGGTCAACGCGACCGGCCTCGGGTTACTGGCCCAATTTGAGGAGACCACCGAAGAGGATCTGAATCTGATGATGGATCTTCAATTCAAGGGGCCTTATCAGTTTATGCAGGTGTTGGTAGGTGTGATGTCCAACCCCTCATCTATCATCCAGATTTCTTCTGCAACGGCGACGATACTGGTGGGCAACCATCACGCCTACATAGGCACCAAAGCGGGCATCGATCACGTGGTGCGTGGCGTTGCCGATGAATATGGCGCCAAAGGTATTCGTGTGAACTCGATTTCCCCAGGACTCACCGCATCACCGATGGCTGCACCGCATTTGGAGACGCCTGGATTGCTCGATGCCTTTTTGAAAAATTATCCGCTGGGTAGGCTCAATACCTCCGAGGACATTGCTGCAGCGGCGGTTTTCCTCGGCAGTGACGAGTGCTATATGACGGGTCAGAACCTGCAGGTTAACGGTGGCCTGACGCTCAGGCGTAATCCGCTGCCCTCGGAGATCGAGGCGTCTGTCATGGCGGCGATGGCCGCCCAACAGGCCGAGTGAATTAAAGAGCAGCCGTAGGGTTATCGGAGAGGCTGTACGACGCATATAATTGCGAGTCGTCTTAGCCGGTGCTGGCTGATTAGACCGCTCACCCAAGAATAAGAGAGGAATACTGATGGCAGGTAAGCGAAAGGATGTGTATCTGGTCTGTGGTGGGAAGTATCACGATTTCGACTTCGCGCG
>Ga0181597_10001676_pt1 | contig 24688 bp, 18 predicted proteins | sample 041ome_5_FD_148647 | JGI IMG/M metagenome (GOLD analysis project Ga0181597, IMG submission 148647) | Coastal salt marsh microbial communities from the Groves Creek Marsh, Skidaway Island, Georgia - 041403US metaG (spades assembly) | ecosystem: Environmental > Aquatic > Marine > Intertidal zone...
GGCTATCCTGCCTATCGCAACATCCTGTCAGCGCTCGGGATCGAGGCGGTAGCCATCCCCACGACGATCGACGATCGGTACCAGCCGACCCCGGAGCTATTGGACAGGGTCGTGCGGGAGACCGGTGCGATTGACGGGTTGATCGTCGCGAGCCCGGCGAATCCGACCGGGACGATGTTGGCGGCGGCGGAAATGAAAGCGTTGACCGGGTATTGCGACGCGAACGGCATTCGGTTGATTTCCGACGAGATTTATCACGGAATCACCTATGAGGGCGCTGGCGAAACGGCGCTGAGTTTTACGGACAATGCGTTCATCGTGAACAGTTTTTCGAAATACTACTCGATGACCGGCTGGCGTGTCGGCTGGATGGTGGTACCCGAAGACCTTCATCGTTCGGTCGAATGTCTTGCACAGAACCTGTTCATTTCGGTGCCCGCATTGTCGCAACGGGCGGCCTGTGCGGCTTTCGACTGTCGTGAAGAACTGGATGCGAACGTCCTGCGCTACGCCGCGAACCGGGAATTGCTGCTGAGGGAATTGCCAAAGGCCGGGCTCGACCGTCTTGCGCCGGCAGATGGTGCTTTTTACATCTATGCCGAAGTTGGACACCTGACCAATGACAGCGAAGCATTCTGCCGACAGATACTTGCGGAAACTGGTGTCGCGATGGCGCCGGGCACCGATTTCGATCGTGAGCGTGGACGGGCGACGGTGAGAATTTCGTTTGCCGGTGATACAGCGACAATGGGTGAAGCGGCACGACGCCTGCAGGCCTGGCTGCCCGGCGCGGGTTAGCCAGAAGAAAAGGGGCGCCCGATGAGGCGCCCCGATTGATCTTTCCGATTGTTCCGGCCGATTGGGCCCGACCGGTATTCCGTTATTCGACGATCTTTTGCCACCAGCCTTTACGGCGCGGTTTTTCAGCGGTCGTTGTGGCAGCAGCGACTTCCGGAGCGTCAGCCGCAGGCGTGTCCTCGACGGTTTCTTCCGGTGCCGCACTTTCAGCCTTGCGATCATCGCCATTCGCTTCCTCGGCAGTCGGGGTTTCAGCAACCTCGACATCTGCTTCGGCCTGGGACGATTGCGTATCTTCGGCATCCGGCTTTTCGCGAATTTCAACCTCAATGACTTCTGTCGTCGCAGTGTTCTGATCAGTGTTCTGAGACGCGTCATCCTGACTTTCGTCAGAGACTGTTTCCGCTGCCGGGTCGGTTACTTTGTCAGCGGCGAAGCCATCAGTGTCTTCCGCTGCGACATTGCTCTCTTCGCCTGCTTCACCCTCGGCATTCCGATTGCGGCGGCGTCCACCGCGACGTCCACGACGACGACGGCGCGCAGGCTTTTCTTCGCCATTGTTTTCGTCGCCACTGTTTTCCGCATCGGAGGCACCGGCGTTTGCTGTATCGGCATCGGCATCGCCATTTGCATCCGCCGAAGCAGCCTTGTTGCTATCGGTATTGTCTTCCGCCGCGGCATCTTCGGATTTATTCTCGTCGCTTTGCGAGCGACGACGTCCCCGGCGGCGGCGTCCGCGTTTCGGCTTCTCTTCGCCGCCTTCGGTCGGGCTGGGTGCTTCGCTGGCTTCCGCGTCTGCGGCTGCTTCATCTTCTGCTTCGGCAGCATCTTCTTCAGCTGTGCTGACAGAACCCGTTGCTGTGCCACGCGCCGGCTGACCGGCGGTCGGCTCAGGCCGGCCCTTTACCCGTTCGATTTCGATATCGGGCGGGATGACGGTGTCATCGCCTTCAAGGATCACCTGGAAACCGTATCGCGCTTCCAGATCAACCAGCGTCGACCGCTTCTGGTTCAGGATATACAGCGCAACCTCGGTCGGTACCTTGACCGTGATCTCGCTGGTCCGCATGCGGATGCCTTCTTCCTCGATCGCCCGGAGAACGCGCATGGCCATCGATTCCGTTGACAGGATGGTGCCGGTTCCGCGGCAATGCGGGCATATCTGCGAGCTGGTTTCCAGCAGGCTGGGACGCAGCCGCTGGCGAGACAGTTCGAGCAGGCCGAAATTACTGATCCGGCCGATTTGCAGGCGCGCCCTGTCGGTCTTCATCGCCTCACGCAGGCGACGTTCAACCTTGCGAACGTTCCGGCCATCTTCCATGTCGATAAAATCGATCACGATCAGGCCGGCCAGGTCACGAAGACGCAACTGGCGGCCGACTTCGTCTGCGGCCTCAATGTTCGTCTTGAGCGCCGTTTCTTCGATATTGCGCTCTTTGGTCGACTTGCCGGAGTTCACATCGATCGCGACCAGTGCTTCGGTCGGGTTGATGACAATGTAGCCGCCGGATTTAAGCTGAACCTCGGGGTTGTGCATCGCGTCGAGCTGTTGCTCGATCTGAAAGCGCTGATACAGCGGGATCGTATCGTCCCGGTATTGCTGAACCCGTTTGGCATGGCTTGGCATCATCAGGCGCATAAAGCGTTTGGCTGTCTGATAAGTCTCAGTGCCTTCGACCTGAATTTCCTCGATGTCCTTGCTGTAAACATCGCGAATGGCGCGTTTAATGATATCGCCTTCTTCGTACACCATTGCGGGTGCCGAGGATTCAAGGGTCTTTTCGCGCACTTCGTCCCATGCCCGGATGAGATATTCGAAATCGCGTTTTATTTCGGCCTTGTTTCGCTCAAGCCCCGCGGTCCGGATGATGACTCCCATGCCCTGGGGCATATCGAGGGAGTTCAATGTATCGCGCAGTTTACGCCGTTCCTTGGCGACCGTGATCTTGCGCGAAATTCCACCGCCACGGGAAGAGTTCGGCATCAGGACGCAATAACGTCCTGCGAGGGAAATGTAGGTCGTCAGTGCGGCGCCCTTGTTGCCACGTTCTTCCTTGACCACCTGGACCAACAGGATCTGGCGGCGCTTGATGACTTCCTGGATCTTGTAGCGGCGCATGGAACGCGTGCGACGCGATGAGGATTTCTCCGCAACTTCGAGGGCTTCTTCGACATCGGGGTCGGCCGCTACCGGGCCGGGATCCGAAACGTCGCCCGATTCATCGCTGTTATCGTCGGAGGCTGTTGTTTCCCCGTCTTCGTCTGTGGTGTCTCCGTCGCTGGACCCGCTTTCGGCCTCGTCGGCTTCTTCCGCGTCGTCGTCGGCGGAATCGTCGTGGTCAGGAACTTCGATATCGTGGGCATCGTCATCCAGGTCGTGATCGTCGCTGACCCCGTCGATATCTTCCAGGTGCTCGCGCGCGGCGCGGGCTTCCATCTCGAGTGCTTCCTGTTCTTCGATCAGGGCCTGACGGTCATCGACCGGGATCTGGTAGTAGTCGGGATGAATTTCGCTGAATGCGAGGAAGCCGTGGCGGTTACCGCCGAAATCGACAAAGGCGGCCTGCAGGGAGGGTTCTACCCGCGTGACTTTTGCGAGGTAGATGTTGCCTTTAACCTGTTTTTTGAAGGTCGTCTCGATATCGTATTCATCGAGACGTGTACCGGTAGTGACGACAACCCGAATCTCTTCGGAATGCGCGCCATCGATAAGCATGCGCTTAGACATAGTGTTTCTCCGGTGAGACAACATTTCCGTCGTGCGAACGACCGATCAAAAAGTTGTCACACCATCTAGCCCGGACGCGCCATCGTCGACCTGCCTTATGCGTCTCCTCCAAATGGGGTGCCGCGGAGCAGGGACTTACGTGGTTCGCGGAGTCCCGCTTTTGCGCGGGTCCGGAGCTGGGTTCTATATACCGTAGGCGAGAAACGCAGCCGATCCACCATTTCGCGCAGATATTCAAAACAAGGATATTTGCGCCGAATTCCGGAGGGCCACGCGGTGCAAGGAGTGAATCTCCAGTCCACCTACGGACGTTCGCCATAATAGAATAGACCTCGGCCAGCATCCGTACAACTTATATTAACGGTGATGCAGTTGCCGAAGGCGTTGAAAAGGCACGCCTCATTCGGATATATCTGGTATATTACGATTTTTAACCCGCTAAATGTGTATCGTGACAGGAATTTACGCACTTATCAGACGTGTTCCCGCCGCGTCTGTGGCCATGCTGGCCATGGCGATTCCGGTTTGTATGGCGTTGTCCCTGGGGATCGTCGGCGCGACCATCGCCCCGACTACTGCGAATGCAGCGACACCTCAGGTGACCGGCGTGCGGGTCGGGGTCTATCCCGCAAAGACCCGCATCGTGCTGGATGTCGACAGTTCAGTGACGTTCAAATCTTTTGTCCTGCAACAGCCCTATCGCGTCGTCCTCGATATGTCGGAGGTCACCTGGTCGCCGAAACTCCGTAATCCGCCAAAGGGTGGCCTTGTTACGGGTATGCGGTTCGGTCTGTTCCGGCCGGGCTCGTCGCGCGTGGTGCTCGATTCAACCGGGCCGGTGCGCGTTGCCAAGGCATTCATTATTCCGCCATCCGGCAAATACAGGTCCTATCGCCTGGTCGTCGATATAGCGAAGACAAGCCGCCAAGCATTCCTGATGTCCTACAAGCGCCCGGACCGCAAGCCGGAAATAAAGGCGACTTCCCGCCCGGCGTCCGTACCGGTTCCGTTCAAGCGGCCTCCGGCGCGCCCGGATGAAAAGAAGCTGATTGTGATCGATCCCGGCCATGGCGGCGTTGACCCCGGGGCGATGAGCCGGTCAGGCGTGTGGGAAAAACACATCGTGCTCGCCTTTGCCCGGGAACTGAGACAAAGCCTGCTGGCGACCGGTAAGTTCCGGGTGCGCCTGACACGAGACCGGGATGTCTTCATTCGACTGCGCGACCGGATCGCGATTGCCCGTCGCGCGGGTGCCGACCTGTTTATTTCGGTTCACGCGGATTCCATCGGCAACAGCCGGGTTCGCGGAACGTCGGTCTATACATTGTCCGAGCGGGCATCCGATAAAGAAGCGGGGGCGCTTGCCCGGAAAGAGAATAAATCGGACCTGATTGCCGGGGTTGATCTCGATGATCAGTCAAATGACGTCGTAAACATCCTCATTGACCTCGCCCAGCGCGAAACAATGAATGAATCGGCGGTATTTGCCCGTAAATTGGTGGATGAGCTGGGTAAAACACGCAAATTATTGCGAAATACACACCGGTTTGCCGGTTTTGCAGTCCTTAAAGCGCCCGATATCCCCTCCGTGCTGGTTGAATTGGGCTATCTGTCGAACCGGTCGGACGAGAAAATGCTGCGTAATCCGCGGCAACGCAAACGGATGGCCGCTGCCATGTCGGCGGCGGTAAAGCGATATTTTGAGCGCCAGCAGGCCTTAAATAGGCCATAATAAGGCCACATTCAGAGTTGTAGTATAGTAGGGCGAGTTCGAACCTTCTGTCGTCGCGGCGGATGGTATTGGCGGGTAGGCCCTGAAAGCGTGATATGAGAATTCTTGCGGCGATATTCCTTATGTTGGTTGTGCTGGTGATTGCCGGTGCAGGCGCGGTGCTTTTCGGTTTTTATCATTTCGGCAAAGGCTTGCCCGAATATCAGCAACTGGCCGATTACAATCCGCCGGTGGTGACGCGGATACACGCCGGAGATGGCCGCCTGATGGCGGAGTTCGCGCGCCAGAAGCGGGTCTTCGTGCCGATAGAGGCGATGCCCAAACAGATCATCAAGGCATTCCTCTCGGCGGAAGACAAAACATTCTATACCCATCCCGGAATCGATATTCCCGGCATTGCCAGGGCGATGGCAACGAATATCAGCCGCATGGGCAGCAACCGCCGGCCGATCGGCGCGTCGACCATCACCCAGCAGGTCGCAAAAAACTTTCTGCTGACCAACGAGGTGTCGATCGCCCGAAAGGCAAAGGAAGTCATTCTTGCGCTGCGCATCGAGCGCGCCTTCACCAAGGACCGAATTCTCGAGCTGTATCTCAACGAGATTTATCTCGGCTTTGGTTCTTACGGCGTTGCCGCTGCGGCGCTGAACTATTTCGACAAATCACTGGACCAGCTGACCCTGGGCGAGACGGCTTTCCTTGCAGGGTTGCCGAAGGCGCCCAATAACTACAACCCCGTGCGCCGGCCGCAGGCTGCGCGGGACCGGCGGGATTACGTTCTGAACCGGATGGCAGCAGACGGCTTTATTGCCCTGACAGCGGCGGCTGTTGAAATGGGGAAACCGGTCACTGTCCGTCCGTCGACGCGCGCAGATGTCGCCCGTGCGGATTACTTCGTTGAGGAAGTCCGGCGCGAACTGCTCGACCAGTACGGCGACAAGGGCCTTTACGGTGGCGGTCTCTCTGTGCGGACGACACTGGATTCCCGTCTTCAGCGCATAGCGGATTCTTCGCTTCACTACGGGCTATCCGCCTATGACCGGCGCCACGGTTGGCGTGGCCCGCTGGGCAGAGTGGATATGGCGAAGGACTGGCGGGGCGCGATGGCGCGTATAGCCTTGCCCAGCGATGTCATCGAATGGAAGACGGCTGTGGTCACGGGCCTGACTGCCGGCGAAGTCGCCATTGGGTTCGCCGATAACACGACCGGGATAATACCGTTTGCCGAAATGCGTTGGGCTCGTCCTGTCGATAATAAGGGTAAACGGGGCCCGCGGATAAAACGACCGTCAGACGTGCTCGCGGCGGGCGACGTCATCGCGGTCGAGGCAGTGACCCGCAAGAACAAGGATGAGAACTGGCCGGCGGATACTTACGGGTTGCGCCAGGTGCCGAAGGTCAGTGGCGGGGTTGTGGCCCTCGATCCGCATACCGGCCGCGTGCTGGCAATGTCCGGCGGGTTTTCGGCGGAGATCAGTGAATTCAACCGGGTGACCCAGGCGCGGCGGCAGCCGGGCTCGGCCTTCAAGCCCTTTATTTACCTGGCCGCCCTCGACAAAGGTTTCACGCCGTCCAGTCAGATTCTGGATGCCCCCTTCGTCATAGACCAGGGGCCGGGGCTCGGGCGCTGGCGGCCCGCGAACTATTCGAACAAGTTTTATGGTGCGAGCCCGTTGCGCCTCGGTATTGAAAAATCGCGCAACCTGATGACTGTCCGCCTGGCGCAGAATATCGGAATGGACTCGGTCGTCGAGTACGCGAAACGCTTTGGCGTCGTCGACAACTTGCCACCGTTGCTGTCGATGTCGCTTGGATCCGGTGAGACGACGTTGATGCGGATGACGACGGCCTACGCGATGCTCGTAAATGGGGGCAAGCGCATCAGCCCGACACTGATCGATAAAATACAGGACCGCACCGGCAAGACGATATTTCGCCATGACCAGCGGGATTGCGATGCCTGCCGGGACACCGAATGGGATGCCGAAGCAGAGCCGTCCCTGCCTGACAATCGTGAACAGATTGCAGATGCCAAGACGGCCTACCAGATCGTATCGATGCTCGAAGGTGTTGTAAAACGCGGCACCGGGCGGCGGATCAACGCGATCGGGAAACCTCTCGCTGGCAAAACCGGGACGACCAATGACAGCCGCGATACATGGTTCGTCGGGTTTTCTCCCGATCTGGCGGTCGGCGTTTATGTCGGCTTCGATAACCCCACTCCCCTGGGGAAGGGTGAAACGGGCTCGTCCGTCGCAGCACCCGTGTTCAAAAAATTCATGGAAGATGCCCTGAAAAACCAGCCGGCAATTCCATTCCGCGTACCGCCTGGGTTGCGCCTTGTGCGGGTAGACCCGGCGACGGGCCGCCCGCCACGTGCCGGTGCGCGAGGCGCTATCCTGGAGGCATTCCTGCCCGGCACAGTGCCGACGCGTCGGGGACAGGTCCTCGACGGCAGTGGTGACAGAGTTCAGCCGGTGGGCGGACAGCCCGCACCGGGACGCAAACTGCGCGATCTGTATTGACGGCTGCGGCGATGTCCGGCACTTACCAAGTGTCGCGACGGACGTACAGGTTTATGCTTTGCCCCAGAGGTGAGAGCATATGGGGTGATTGGCCCGTCGCCGTTTTCGGAATGCTATTCAACGGGAGCTATTATGCGGGCGGAAATGCAGGCTTTGGCCGACAAGATCGAGCAGTCGCTGGTACTGCTGAGGAGGCATCTTTGACCCGGTTCAGGCAGCCAGAAGACTGGATGAACTGAACGCGGAAGCCGAAGATCCCGATCTTTGGAACGATCAGACGCGGGCGCAGAAGGTTATGCGCGAACGCGGTCACCTGGAAAAATCGATTGAAGACTTCACCAACCTCGAGCAGGAGCTTCGGGACAGCGTTGAGCTGATCGAAATGGGAGAGGCCGAGGATGATGCAGAAATCATCGCCGAGGCCGGTGAGACGCTTGTCCGCCTCCAGAAACAGGCGGCCACCCAGGAACTGGAAACGCTTCTGTCGGGTGAAGCCGATGCGAATGACTGTTTCCTGGAAGTGAATGCGGGTGCCGGCGGGACGGAGAGCCAGGACTGGGCGCAGATGCTTTACCGCATGTATAGCCGCTGGGCCGAAGCACATGGCTACAAGGTTGAACTGATGGATGAGAGCCCGGGAGAGGAAGCGGGCATCAAGTCCGCCTCCATCCGCGTGCAGGGACACAACGCTTATGGCTGGCTGAAAACCGAAAGCGGTGTGCACCGGCTTGTCCGCATTTCGCCCTATGATTCCAGCGCACGGCGACATACCAGTTTTGCATCCGTCTGGGTGTATCCCGAAATCGATGATGAGATAGATATCGAGGTAGACCCCAGCGACCTGCGGGTCGACACCTACCGGTCTCAAGGGGCGGGCGGTCAGCACGTCAATACCACCGACAGTGCGATCCGGATTACCCATATTCCGTCGGGTATCGTTGTCGCCTGCCAGAGCGACCGGTCGCAGCATCGAAACCGTGCCGAGGCAATGCGGATGTTGCGCGCGCGCCTTTACGAAGCCGAATTGCGGCGGCGCGAGGAAGCAGCCCAGGCCGAGCAGGATTCAAAAACAGATATCGGCTGGGGACACCAGATACGTTCCTACGTTCTGCACCCCTACCAGATGGTGAAGGACCTGCGCACCGAGGTTGAGACTTCGAACTCGCAGGCAGTGCTAGATGGCGATCTGGATCCGTTCATGGCGGCGTCTCTGGCCCAGCGGGTCGCTGGTGCAGCGGATGCCAAAGCCGCCGAGGAGTCCTGATGGTCGGTATACCGATGGCCAATGGGCATCGGCCCGCCGGATTGATGGAATTGCTTCATCCGGCTCTGGCGACGGCGCCACGGCCTGACCGGGAAGCGCTTTCCTATGACCTCGACCCCGCATTTACGGCCATTGTACGTCTGCATGCCGATGTGGACGAACACTGTGCAACCGCGTCCACCCTCGGGCCGGAGCGCGAAGGTGCCGGGATTGTCATAGACGAGAACGGATTGATCCTTACCGTCGGCTATATCATCGTCGAGGCGCGGGATGTGACCATTTCGATCCTTGGCCGCACCGAACCCGTGGTGGGGGAGGCGATTGCCTATGATCATGAATCGGGTCTCGGCATGGTGCGCGCCGTTGAAGATCTGGATTTGGCGCCAATGGCGCTGGGATCCGCTCGGACGCTGGTCGCAGGTGATCCGGTGGTCGTATCGGGCTATGGCGGCTACTCGCAGGCAATTGCCGCCAACGTCGTGGCGCGCCAGGAATTCGCCGGGTCGTGGGAATACATGCTCGATAACGCCGTCTTCACGACGCCGCTGCATCCCTATTGGGGTGGGGCGGCGCTGATCGGGCCGGACGGTGCACTTGCCGGCGTCGGTTCCCTGTATCTTGAAGAGCCGCTCGGCGAGGACGGTGACAGCCGGCCCGGGAATATGTTTGTGCCGATTGATGAACTGTTCCCGATCTTTGACGACATGGTCAGCACCGGGCGTGTGTCCCGGACGCCGCGCCCGTGGGTCGGGGTGCACGTCACGGAAGCGGAAAACAGGTTATATGTCACCGGTGTGACATCGGATGGCCCGGGCGACCGGGCGGGCTTCAAACCTGCCGATGCGATCCTGTCGGTCGAGGGCGTGCCGGTTGATAACCTGCCGGACATGTACCGGGCCCTGTGGGCCGCAGGAGAGGCAGGCGCCGAAGTTCGCTACACGGTTCTGCGTGAGGACGATGTGATCACCCTGCGGGTGACCAGTGGCGACCGCTACGCCTTTCTCGACCTGCCCCAGCGTCACTAGTTTCAGAAAATTCAGGCAGCGTGGTGCAATTGCCCGCCGGTCGTCGGTATCGGCACGCCGGTGGTCGACGGCACGCTTAATGGCAGACCGCGGAGCGACCTTACGGCGAGGAAGGCGAATGCCTGCGCCTCAATAGCATCACCATCCCATCCGACAGCCTCGACCGGTTCGACAGCCAGCTCCGTCAGTTCTGAAAGCCCCGCCATCAGGGTCGGGTTCCGGCGCCCGCCGCCGGTGACGAGAATCCGGCTCGGAGGCGCGGGCAGGTGTCTCAGGTTTGATGCAATGGTTTCGCAGGTGAACCGTGCCAGTGTTGCGGCTCCGTCTTCGGTCGACAGGTGGCGGACCGCGTCGATCGAAAAATCCAGCCGGTCGAGGGATTTGGGCGGCGGCGCGTCGAAATACGGATTATCGAGCAGACGGGAAAGGGTAGTGCTGTCGACCCGGCCCCTGGCGCTGATCTGACCGTCCAGATCGCAGGTCAGGTCGGTAGTGCCCGCGACCCAGTCATCCATCAGGGCATTGCCGGGGCCTGTATCGAAAGCGACCGGATCTGCATCTGCATCTGCGCCGGCGATCCAGGTGACGTTCGAAATGCCACCGATATTCAGGACAACAACCGGGCCGTTACTCCCGCCGCCTAGACTGCTGCACAAGGCGCGATGGTATAGCGGCGCCAATGGGGCGCCCTGGCCGCCACCTGCGACATCGGCGCTGCGAAAGTCCGATATAACGTCGATTCCGGTCAGACTGGCAAGGCGAGCGCCGTCACCGATCTGCAGGGTCATGCCCTCGGCCGGCGAATGTAGTACCGTATGGCCATGAAGCCCTACTAATGAAACTTTCTCTTTATATTCAGGGTTTTGTGAAAGTATGGCCGTGATGCAATCCGCATGGGCGTCGGTTAGCGCGCGGGCGACGGACGGGTCCGGGCTTGCCTGACCGAGGGCAGACCGGATCGCGTCCCGGACATCGTCTGCATAGGGCGTCGTTGCTGCAGGGCCGAAGGCGGTAATACGTGCGCCGTCGGTTTCGATCAGGGCGGCGTCAATCCCGTCCATGGACGTTCCGCTCATAAGGCCGAGTGCCCAGACGGGTTCGAAATCCGGAATGCTGGCCGACATCTTAGAATGTTTCTCCCGTCAGGTAGTGCTCTATGATCTCGGTGCCGGTGGCCTTCCACACGCCGTCATGGCCGAAGATATATTTAAGCGCATCGTCCAGCGCGCTGATCCGGTGCGGCACGCCGATAATGAACGGATGCAGGCAGATCGCCATCACGCGGCCGGAACCGGTCTCGACGCTTTCGCGGTAAAGCGTATCGAACTGGCGCTGGATCATGTCGGTGAATTCGGCGGCAGTGCGGCCGTGCCGCATGAATTGCGGCAGATCATTGATTTCGCCTGAATAGGGGATCGAGCAGATCTGCCTGCCATCTACGTCCATCACGTAGGGCTGATCGTCATTGATGAAATCGGCGACGTATTCGACCCCGCCGTCGATCAGCGCGTCCAGCGTGGTCCAGTTCTGCTGAAGCCCGCTCGACAACCAGCCCTTGGGGCGCGCACCGGTAGCGCCCTCGATCTGGTCGAGCGTCGCGGCGACGACCTCGCGGCCGGGGGTTTCTTCCATCAGGTGCAGATAGCGGCTGTTCGACTGGTTGTGGCCCATGAACTCCCAGTTCAGTGCCATCGCATCCTCGATGATTTCCGGGTAGTCGGCGCAGACCTCGCTGTTGAGGGCGACCGTGCCGCGCATGCCGTGCTTTTCCAGTGTTTCCATGATGCGGAACACGCCGACCCGTGCGCCGTAATCGCGCGGCGCCCAGTTGATGACATCCGGCACGACGCCGGTACCGCCGGGAACGGGCTCGTTCAGCGGGAAAGTTTCAATATTGGGAATGATCCATAACGCGACATGGTTGCCGTCCGGCCAGACGATCTTCGGGCGGCGGTTGATCGGGGTATAGTTGAAGGGGCCGTAGCGCTGCGGTTTCATGGCATTCTCTCTTCTTATGCAAGATGAGTTTGTGGGGAGCACGCTGCCTCGTCAATGGTGTTGGCTGGATTACGCGGGCCGATCTGTTTGCGGTTTGCTGCTGATCCTTTGATACAGCGACCATCCTGTGATAGGACGCGGCCTCACTTCAATACGCCACCCGAACCGGACCTGAAGATCATGACCGAATCCAAATCGGCTTTCCTGCAAACCGTCACCGAGCGCGGTTTCGTGCATCAATGTACCGACATGGACGCGCTGGATGCGGCGCTGAGCGAAGGCACGCCGAGGCTCTGCTATATCGGGTTCGACTGCACGGCGGATTCCCTGCATGTCGGCTCGTTGCTGCCGATCATGCTGCTGCGCTGGTTCCAGAAATCCGGCCACAAGCCGATTGTCCTGATGGGTGGCGGCACCACGAAGGTCGGCGACCCGTCGGGCAAGGACGAGGCGCGCCAGTTGATCACCGACGAGAAGATCGCAGCGAACAAGGCCGGTATCCAGGGGATATTCGAGAAGTTCCTGACCTTCGGCGATGGGCCGACCGATGCGATCATGGTCGATAACGCCGACTGGCTCGACGAGATCGAATACATCCCGTTCCTGCGCGATTACGGGCGGCACTTCTCGGTCAACCGTATGCTCGGCTTCGATTCCGTCAAGCTGCGCCTGGAGCGCGAACAACCGCTGTCGTTTCTCGAATTCAACTACATGATCCTTCAGGCCTATGACTTTACCGAACTGTTTCGCCGCCATGGCTGCATCCTGCAGATGGGCGGCTCGGACCAGTGGGGCAATATCGTCAATGGCGTCGATCTCGGCCGTCGGGTCGATAGCGCGCAGCTATACGGTCTGACATCTCCGCTGATTACCACGGCATCCGGCGCGAAGATGGGCAAGACGGCCGATGGCGCGGTGTGGCTCAACGCCGACCGGGTCAGCGCATACGATTACTGGCAGTTCTGGCGCAACACGGCGGATGCCGATGTCGGCCGTTTCCTGCGTCTTTTCACCGACCTGCCGCTGGCAGAGATCGAAAAGCTCGAAGCGCTGAAAGATGCGGAGATCAACGAGGCCAAGAAAATCCTCGCCAATCATGCCACCGCCATGTGCCATGGCGCCGATGCTGCCGCCGAAGCGGAAAAGACCGCCGCCGAAACCTTCGAGCAGGGCCAGTCCGCCGCCGGTCTGCCGACGATCGATATTCCTGCCGCCGAACTTGCCGACGGCATCACCGCTTTCGCCCTGTTCGCCCGTGCCGGGCTCGCCACCAGCAATGGCGACGCGCGCCGCCTGATCCGCGGCGGTGGCGCCCGGGTCAATGATGTGCAGCTGAAAGACGAGAACGCGCTGGTCTCAGCGGACGCGGCAGATGCGGATGGCGTTATCAAACTGTCGGCGGGGAAGAAGCGCCACGTGCTGGTAAAGCTGGGATAGGCAGTGGGCCTACAGAGGTGTGAAATCGCTGATAGCACAATTGCACCATACAGATAGTCTTCCAACGCACTTCGCGTATCGGGGGCGCTCGTGTTTTAAATTTTTAGGCCGAGCTATCTAGAATTAAATTTCTTCTAAGTTTGCTTCATCTAGCCACTCGTCTGGGAAATCGAGGCCGTCAGGGAGTTCTGTGGTTCTGTTACCGTTCGCGGCGTTTATTTGACTTTGTACTAAGCCTGTAGACTCGCTCAGATCAGCATTCGCTAAGTTGGCTTGGTTGAGATTCGCACCCGAAAAATCCGCGTGGTAAAGTCGAGCTCCGGTAAGTGACGCTTCTGTTAAATTTGCACGGCACAGCTTGGCGCCAATCAAGTTTGACCGCGAGAGGTCCGCTTCTGTCAGATTGACGTCAGACAAATCTGCACCAGCCAAAAAACTGCCAAAACAAAAAGTACCGGAAAGATCTGAGTATCTCCAGGACGTGTTAAGTAGAAACATATGTAAGTGATCTAAATTTGTACTAGATCTGAAATCTATACCCCCCAGACACTGACGAAAGGCTGTTGAATTAAATCCAGTAATGTTTAGTCGTTCCAGAAGATCTCTAGAAGAAATATTTGGATCCATAAACCCAATATCCAAAGCACTCGCGCCCTTGTCTTTTTCCATTAACGCTATTGATGCAGCGGATACACATGCGAGCAATGCTCCTTCGGCGTTACGTTGTCGAACTTCGGCACTGCGCCATGTCTCTTGGTCTCCTGCTCTTACCGGCATCCCATCCCGCAAAGAGAGTTTGAATATGTGTGCGAGCGCAGTTCTTAAACCGCGCAAGCCCTCAGCGCTCTTCAGGCGCATTTCATTCATAAGAAAATCTATGGATGTAGGCGTCAGTTCGGCGGCTCCACATAGGTTCAGCCAGTCAGCGAGCTCGTTAACGCTACGTGCGTTCGCAAATCGTTCAACTGATTCATCAACATGTCTAACCAAACAGCGCGCAACAAGATATTCTCCGAATGTCCGGTGAGTGAACTCGAAGCCGCGGTCGGCAAGATCTTGCTTTCGAAAAAAGAATGTAAGCGCTAGCGTGGTGAAACTTTCTTCGCTGCTAACGCTATTGAAATCTTCTTGAAATCGGATCCAAATATCTTCAGCGGGCGTGTGGCGAACCGCAGCATCAAACGATTCCAGAGTAGCAATTCTATTTTCTCCTCCGCGCCAAGCTGCTATCGCGATATATTCTATCAATTGTTCAAATGAGTCTTGGTCGCGGAATGCAGCGATTGGGCCTTTTTGCCGCAGCAGCACTCGCTGTTCATCAGTTTGTGTGGCTAATTGGATGGGTTCTGGTCCCCAGACACGAGACCAGATGTCACTAATCAGCTTTTGATAAATTTCATTCGGATTGTCGATGTTACGTTGACGACTTTCGTCGGCTTTTCCCGAAAGTGCGAGCAAATAACAAAGCAACGGCTCGTCTGTGAGGGACCCAAGTGTGTTCTCACTCAAAACTGGCGGTACTTCTTTGTTAGCACCTATAGCACCGGCATATAGTTGCCACCACAAAGGACGTTGATCATCAGTGCTGACATCGTCGAAAGTTTCGAATGCATCTCGATTTAGAGCGTGTAGTCCATTCACAGCCAAGGCATCTAATGATGGAAGCCTGCGACCGCCACGACTACTTAGTGCAGCTTGGACGATAGCATCTCGGCCTGTTATGATAGCGATTGCACGTGTTTTGCTTTCTGTATTGAGTTGACTCAGAAGATCATCAAGTTCGTCCCAAAAAATTTCTGCAATTCGCTGTGCACCTGCTGTTTCAGGCACTGCAAGTTTATCGAGACCATCGAAAATCAAGTTTATCGAGACCATCGAAAATTAAGACAAGGGGCCGATGGTCATCGAAGTGTGCCCTATCAAATGGGCTCACTCCGAATACTTCTTGTTGTTCAGTTAACAACCTTGTGGTTCTCTCGCTGAGAGATCCTGTGCCCCTGAGACGCTGCAATTCAATAAGTATTGGTCGCCAATTTGCGTCATCGGCGAGATTGGCCGCAAAGTACTTTGTGAATGATGATTTACCACAGCCCGGGCCGCCCTGGATTAGGCGAATACACCGCCCTGGGTGAGCATTGCTCAACCAATCTTGCATGTTGGTATGAAGGTTCACCAAATGCCGTATGCTATCTGGATCATCCTGTTCATCTACACGCTTCTCAGTCCAGTGAGCTCGGGGAGGGATGTAGAGTTGAGACAGTGAAACGTGGGTCTCTTCCTGACCAAACACTGGTTTTAAGTAAAACTCGTGCTTGAGCCGCTCTCTATAAGCGATCCAATCATTCTCATTTTGATTTGCTTCAAATCCGGGTCCACGAACCGTTTCTCGCAAAGTCTCGATCAAGTCGGAATCGTGGCGATTCAGTTCGTAGAGCGCGCTATTGAAGGCACTGTCGAGCCTCCCGCCTACATCATGATCATCAGGCCACAGTTCTCTTAGCCCTTCAACAAGTTTGCCTCGTAATGCACAGTATAATGGAAGAGAAACGGGATTAATGAAGAATTCGGGCGTGAGAAAATATTCATTATTCTGGATAATTAATTTTGTGCCATTCAAAATGTTGCGAACATTTGCGCGCAGCTCCTCGGACGCGGTTTGGGGGCGGAGTTCGTCAATAGCTGATGCAAAACAAAGAGCAACGACGGTCCATGCTTTGCTTTCGAGCGGCTCATCTACTTTGACTACTCCCTTTAATTTTCCGATCACCCCAGAAATATTTTTCGGGCCAGGCGGGACCCCGAGCGCAATTGCTACGCCTTGGACGCCCAATTCCGTCACAACATCTACTACAGCGCTCCAATTCATTTTTAGCTTTAGATCTGGGCCTGTAATCTGGACGTTGCTGGTCAATTTCGATATTCCTATGATTTAAAGGGGGGCAACTGCAGCACGCCCAAACTTTACAAATTTGAGTTGTGTATGTCTGCTGAATATTATGCATCGAAATGATTCAATTCAAATTGCGATAAATAAGCAAAATTCATGACCCAACCGCCCTTCGCCAAGGAACATGTCGACCGTTACCGTGCCTCCAACGGGGCGGACGGTCATATCTGGACCGGGTTTGACAGCACCGGGCATTTTCCCTGCCTGTTGCTGACCACCAGCGGGCGTAAATCCGGCGAAGCGCGGACGACGCCGCTGATCTACGGGCGGGATGGTGCCGATTTTGTCGTCATCGCGTCGCAGGGCGGCCGGCCGGCGCATCCGGGCTGGTATTTCAACATACTCGATGATGCGTCGGTCGAGGTGCAGGTCGTGGCCGATGTGTTTGCCGCGACCGCGCGCACCGCGACCTCGGAGGAGCGCGCGCGGCTGTGGCCGCTGATGGCGGAAATCTACCCGCCCTATGATGCCTATCAGGAAAAGGCAGCAGGCAGTCGCGAAATTCCGCTGGTGATCCTGTCACGGACGTGAATACTCTCGATGACAGGTTCCCGCCGTCGCGGGGATGACGGTCGCGGAGGAACAGTGCCGCCATGAAACTATATGTTACCCCCACATCACCCTATGCGCGGCTTGCCATGATCGTGCGGCTTGATCTCGGTCTCGAAGACGAGATTGAGCTGGTCTGGACCACGACCCGTGTGCCGGACGACCCGGTGCTGACCTTCAACCCGTCGGGACGCGTTCCGTTCCTGCAACTTGATGACGGTTCGGGTTTCGAAGATACGGATGTCATTGTCGATTACCTCGACGGTCTTGCCGCGCCTCTGCGATATGCGCGGCCAGACCCGGTGGATGTCCATGATGTTGACGGTGATGGCAACGGTAACGGGGCCTATTGGCGGTTCCGTCGTCTGGAAGCGCTGGCACGCAGTATGCTCGACGGGGTTTCTGTCTGGGCGCGGGAAATCAAACGCCCAGAGGGTGAACAATCTCCGGGCCTAATCGCGCATGAGCGACGCCGCGCCGACCGATTGGCGCATACATTCGAGGATGAAATCGGTTTCGCCCCCCTGGCGCTGGCGGGGGAGGGACTAAACAGGGCGCAGTTGCTTTTGTTCTGCGCGCTGGATGTGCATCGCCGCCTGCCGGACATGGACTGGCGGGAAGGGTGTCCTGGACTGTCTGCCTGGTATGACCGGATGCAGGAGATCCCCGCGGTCGGCGGCTCGCTGCCACCAGCGGATTGACGGGCAGGGTTACCGCACCCGCTGGCGCAAAGCCCAATTAATGGGCGATGAGGTGCAAATATCGTCAGAGCGGCTGACTGGACGGTACCGGTCGGGGCGCCAAACGGGCCGGAGATAATCGTTTGCCCGATTTCTGATGGTGGCATGGTTCTTGCATCGTTTGTTCTGCAGTTTGGTCCGACCGGTCCGGAGGAGAGAACAGAATGATCCCAGTAATGCACCTTGATGCAGATGTGCGGGGCATACTAGAGAGCCTGCCGGATCTGGCCGGATATGGCGCGGCGGCGCCGATGCTGCCCGCCGCCTGCTACACGTCGCCGGAATTTTTCGAATTCGAGCGCCGCCACGTGTTCACCCGCAGCTGGATCTGCGTCGGACGACAGGAACAGATTCCGGCGCCAGGAGATTACCTGACGCCGAAGATCGGCGATGAGCCGCTACTGGTTGTCCGGCGAGAGGACGGCAGCATCGGCGCGATGAGCGCCGTCTGTCAGCACCGGGGACAGGTCATTGCGACCGAACCCGGGTCGGCAGGAAGGGCGTTTCGCTGTCCGCTGCATTTCTGGCGCTACGACCTGGAAGGTAGCCTTGTCGCGGCGACCCGGATTGACGATGACGCAATCCATGACTGCCTGCGCGATACGGTCAGGCTCCCCGTTGTCCGGTTGGAGAACTGGCATGGTTTTCTGTTTGTCACGCTTGACGAAGACGCGGCGCCGCTCGGCCCCGGCCTCGCGAAGCTGGAGCCATTCTGGGAGGGTTATGAGGACGCGGACCTGGTGGCCGTGCCGCCGACCATGTCGGATACGCCCCTGCCGTGGAATTGGAAAATTCACGCTGAAAACTTCACCGATGCCTATCATCCGGAATTTGTCCATGTCGGCACGCATGACTTTGCGCCCAGCATTCACCCCGATGGAGGTGTTGAAATCACGCCGATGACCGCGGGAGACAACGCTATCGTCCGCACCGTCCCGCTGCTGCGTCCGGATGGTGGCATGATGGAAGACGGGTGGGGGCCGGAAGCGGAATTTCCGGCAATAGAGACCCTGTCGGCGGAACAGCGCAGCCACGTGACCTTTGCCATGATCCCGCCGGGCATGACGATCATCTTCGCACCCGGCGCCGTATCCTATCAGCTGATCGGCGCGATCGGCGTTGAGGCGACGCTGGCGTCGAACGACCGCGTCACGGCAGGGGGCTGGCTGCTGCCGCGCTCGACCTTCGAGGCAGAGGATTTCGAAGAACGAGCGGCTGCGGTGCGCGCCGGCGGCAAGAAAATATGGGTGCAGGATATTCCTGTAAATCTCGGCGTGCAGTCGGGTAAGAAGTCCCGCTTCGCCCCGGACGGACGCCACTACATGCCGCTCGAAACCACACTTGAACAATTCAATGCCTGGCTCCTGCGGATGTATCATGCGGCGTGGAAAGCAATCGCTTAACGGTGAAGACAGTGCGGGCCGCCTGGGTGGTGAGAGGCGGGATTAAGCCGTGCCGATCTCGTCCAAAGGCGTTTCCCAAGCGTGATACCCGTACACCCATTCTGCGTTGCCCTGTTCCTTCATCCATTCATTGGCGAGAGAATTGCGCTGGATGCTGGCGGTGCGTTCCAGCCGGGCGTTTTCATAGATACGTAGCCGTTCGGGTACGTTGTCGCGATCCGCGCCGTCCAGTGCACGGGTCAGTACAACGGCATCCTCGATTGCCATGCAGGCGCCTTGCGCCATGAACGGCACCATCGGATGGGCGGCGTCGCCCAGCAGGGTGGCATTGGCGATAGACCATTTTTCCATCGGCTCGCGGATGTGCAGCGCCGATTTTGTGACCTCGGTGCAGGCATTCAGCAGCGCCATCGCTTCGGGGTGAAACCCTTCATAGGCGCGGCGCAGCTCATCGGCATCGCCGGGCAGAGTCCAGCCTTCCTCGGTCCAGCCTTCCTGGGGTGTGGTCGCGAAGACGAATATCTCTTTCCCCAGTGTCAGCGGGAAGGTAACGATCTGTATCTCCGGCGTCGGTCCCCACCACTTGGTAAAGGCATCCAGATTGGCGATCTCGCCTGCCTCTTCGCGCGGGATCACCGAGCGGTAGGAGACTATGCCGGAAAATTTCGGGTCGTCCTTGCCGAACATCGCATTGCGCACGGCGGAATGAATGCCGTCCGCACCGATGATGACATCGACGTCTTCGGATGATCCGTCCTCGAACAGGATCGCGGTGCGTGTGTCGTCATTGACGATACCGGAGACGGATTTGCCGAGGTGGAGCCGGTCCGCCGGGATTTCCGCTTCCATTGATTTCAGCAGATCGGCGCGGTGGATGGTCAGTTGCGGCGCGCCGTAGGTTTTTTCCGCGGCGTCGCTCATCGGCAGGCGGGATGTTTCTTCGCCGGTATCCCATGTGCGGCTGATCCGGAACGTGGGCCGCGCGGCGGTTTTGCGCAGCACCTCGCCGACGCCCAGCCGATCGATCGCGTGGACGGCATTGGGAGTCAGGTTGACGTCGGCCCCGATGCGCAGGAATTGTGATGCTTTTTCGAACACGACCGCGTCATGCCCCATTTTCCGAAGGCCGATCGCCGCGGCAAGCCCGCCGACGCCGCCGCCGCAAATACCGATACGAAGTTCCGTCATATCGATGTCATCCCTTTCTTGCTGGCCGGCAGAATGCCGATCTCCAGATCGGATACTGTTCTAGCGTGGCAAGGGGCCGGCGTCACGTTGCCCGAGCGACTTTACAAGGACGGCAGACGGGTTCTGGTCCGCAAACCCTCGTGGTTTACATCTGCCGGACGGTGATTTTCTTTTCCTGTTTCTTTGCGTCGGGCCCATGCTTCGGTACCTGGAGTGTAAGAATTCCGTCCTTGAAATCAGCGGAGATCTCATCTTCGCTCACATCGGGTGGAAGCCGAAACGACCGCTGGAACGCCCCGTAGCGGCGTTCAGAAAAGAAATAGGTTTTGCCCTTTTCTTCGTGCTGGGATTCTTTTTCGCCCTTTACGGTGAGAACATGGTCCTGGACCGTAACCTGAACACCATCGGCTGGAACGCCGGGTAGTTCCACGTTTATAACATAGGCTTCTTCGGTCGCTGCGGCATCGGCATCAGGGGCGAAGAAGTCGGCAATCTTGCGCCCCATATTGCGAACGGGTTCGTACATGCTGGGCCACCAGCCTGTATCGCCGCCCGCGGCAGTGTGAGATTTCTCGACCATTTCATGCTCCTTTCCGTTTTCTGATAGGCGCGCCACGCCGGGGTTCGGAAAGGAGTCTAGGAGGTGGGGTGCCCCGGGGAATTGATACAGATTAAGCCCCTGGTCGTTCAGAATGTCTCACTGAAGAAATCGCGCATCATCCGGTAGGATTGTCTGCACAGACGGTCATCGTATCGCTGGGTTTCGGTATTGGCGCCGAGCACGCAGAACGAATGGACCGCGTGGCCGAAATTGACCAGTTGCCAATCGACTTTGTTGGCGGCGAATTCTGCTTCCAGCGCATCCATCTGGGGTTTTGGCGTGACCGGGTCGTGGGATCCATGGATGGCGAGCACCCGGCCCTTGATGTCGGGGGCGGTGTCGGGATCGACCGGGTTCGGCAGCGTGACGTGAAAAACCACAGTGCCCTTGAAATCTGCGCCCGCACGGGCCTGTTCGAGAACGAACCCGCCCCCCATGCAATACCCGATCGCGCCGAGCCGCCCGGTATCAATCAACCCATGTTCGTCCGCCGCCGCCGTCAGCGCCGCAAAGGCGGCGGCGCCGCAGCCCTGGACGAAGGGCAGGTTGTTACGGGTCGCCCGCGCGATAGTGCCGAGTTCTTCCTGGCTACGTTTGACCTCGCCATAGCCCTTGCCGAACATGTCGGCGACCATCATGACGAAGTCGGAACCACCGGCCTGGGCCGCCATGTCGGCGGAATGATCGCAGACGCCGAGCCAGTCCGGCTGCATGAACAAAGCTGGGCGCTTTTCCGTGACCGTGTCGTCATACACCAGCATGCCTTCGAATGCGCGACCGTCATATTCATAAGGGACTCTGATCCTGGCCATGTACGCTGTCTCCTGGGGTTTCTCTGCGCGCCTAGTTGCGCAGTCTGTTGCAGTGATGGTTGGAATCCTAACGCGATCGTTGCGGCTGTCAAAGCGTTGAGGAATCCAGATTCTGTCCGTGATACATCACGATGGGGGAACAATTGGCTCTACCGTGGCGTCCGAGTGAAAAAAGAGTTAATATCCAAGTGCTTAACGTTAATACGAAACAAAATAATATATAAAATTAGAGATAAATAGTTGTCAGGCAAGAGCTGATTAAGCAGCCTGACGGGATGGTGTTGCAGCGCGCATGGCGCCGTGACTGAAAAATGTATCGGACAGGCGGCAGGATCAGGGATATGGCGGATTCAGAAATCCAGACTCGCGACAACGAGACCGTAATTTTCGATATAGACCGGCGTGTCGGGGCGACCCAGCACCTGCCCGGCGATGGCGTGCCGGATGGCCCCGTGCCGATGGGCAGCGCGTGGCGTGCATCCGACCTGACCGAGGCAGACTGGCAGGTCCGGATTCCCGAGGCGGCTCTTCAGGAGTTTGACATAATTGCCGGCGCGCTCTCAGAGTATGACGAGCCGCTCGATTCACTTTCTCCCGACAGTTTCGATTGGCCGGCGACAACGGACCTGATGGCCGATGTCCGGGCCCGACTGAGCAGTGGCGTGGGCTTTGTTCTGCTGGACCGCATGCCGGTCGAGACATGGACTGACCCGGCGAACAGGGCGATGACCTGGCTTTTGAACGAAATGATCGCACCGCCGATCATGCAGAAGTGGCAGGGGCATCGGGTCTACGATGTGCGCGATACCGGGGCGAAGCTGGAATACGGGGTGCGGCGCTCGGTCACTAATCTCAGCCAGGAGTTCTATACAGACGGATCGTTCCTGGCGATGACACCGGATTTCTTTTCGCTGACCTGTATCCGTCAGGCAGAGGCCGGTGGCGAAAGTCTGATCGCCAGCCTTGTATCGGCACATAATGACTTGCTCGAAAATCACCCCGAACATTTGAAGCGGTTGTATGAGCCGTTCTGGTGGGATCGGCAGGCCGAGCATGGGTCGGATGAATCTCCGGCAAACTGGTTGCCCGTCTTCACGCGGCACGGGGACACATTGTCGGTGCGGTATTACGACGATTATATCCGCAACGGCTACCGCCTGATGAAAGAGGAAATAGATCCGGCCGGGCTCGCCGCGCTGGCCGCAATGCAGGAAGCGGTCGAAGCGCCGGACAACCGCGTCGCGTTCCGCCTGCGGCCGGGGCAGGTGATCTGTGCCCAGAATATGCAGATCGCCCATGGCCGCACCGGGTTCAGCGACCCGTCGATCAAAACCGAGGGCGGACGGCTGCTTTTGCGTTACTGGCTTCGGACCGAAGGCGGTATTGAGCTCGATGGCGTGCCGCTGGTCAGTGCCTGACGGGCACGAGGCTGATCGACGTCGACGCCATTGCCGGTCTTTCATGACGCGCCGGGCCTTTCGTGGCGACACGAAGACTTTATAGTGGCTGCTCGCCTTTAGACCCAAAAATAATGAGAACCGGCACGTGGCTGATTGCGAGCGGAATTGGAAATAGATACTGGCGTTGCGGCATTTTCTGCCGCCGTGCTCTTTGTCGCCTATGTGGTGCGCGGGATAGCGGGTTTTGGATCGGGACTTATTTCAGTCCCTTTGCTGGCACTGTTTTTCCCATTGCAGATTGTTGTGCCGATAATCGTGTTGCTGGATTATGTGGGCTCTGCGAGTCAGGGGCTCCGCAACCGCAAACTGATCGCGTGGCGCGAACAGTTGCCGTTGATCCCGTTCACGCTGATCGGCGTCGGGCTTGGGCTGTCGCTGTTGCAATCGCTGAACTCCGCGACGCTGGCACAGGCCCTCGGCGTGTTTATAATAATTTATGCAGTCTATCAGCTGCTTCCCTTGCCTGAATTGCGCGGGTCGCGGTTGTTTGCTGTGCCGGGTGGTGCGTTGGGCGGGCTCATCGGCACGGTGTTCGGCGCGGGCGGTCCGTTTTATATTATCTATCTGGGTCTGCGTGGGTTGGATAAAAGCGCCTTGCGCGCGACATTCGCGGCCAATTTTCTCATAGACGGTGGTATCAGGCTTGGCGGCTATGCAGCGTTCGGTTTTTTCGACCGGGCGGCCCTGTTGTATATCGTCGCGGCACTGCCCATCGTGGCGATCGCGCTTTTTCTCGGCGGACGCGTGCATTCCAGCCTGTCGCCGACCGTATTTACCCGAATGATCAGCGTGTTACTGCTGGTCAGTGGCGTTGCGTTGCTGGTGAAGTACTAGGCAGGCACGCTTGTTCAGGCGATGTCATTTGCCAACCCTGAAGAGCTAACCGAAAACCCGTTCATTCCCGATCTTCTGCCCGGTATCGAGATCCATGTTCATCTCGGGGCTCATATTGGGCAAGTCTGCAGCCTCTTGCGGCACGATCCGTGATCCCGGCAGGCGGATGGTGACGGCAGTCCCGTGACCAAGCTTGCTTTCGATCCCGATAGTGCCGCCGTGGAGTTCGGTGAGGCCGCGGGCGAGCGGGAGGCCAAGGCCCGTGCCGTCGAACTCGCGGTTCAGTGCGCTGTCGATCTGGCGGAATTTGGCGAAAGCGGCGGGAATATCTTCTTCCGACATGCCGATCCCGGTGTCGCGGACCTGGAAAACGAAGTGATTGTCCGCAGAGACCGACGCTTCGACTGTCACTTTTCCGCCAGGCCGAGTGAACTTGATCGCGTTACCCATCACGTTCATCAGGATCTGCTTGATCTTGCGTTCGTCGACCTTGATCGAGGGCAGGCCGGCAGGAATCAGGAGCTGACAGTCGATCGCATGCTCGGCGATCTGATGCTGAAGAATAATTTCTATCCCCTGCGCCAGCTTGGCGAAGTCGACCTCTTCTTCGTAGAGATCTGCATTGTCCGATTCTACTTTCGCAAGGT
>Ga0181597_10001680_pt1 | contig 24628 bp, 16 predicted proteins | sample 041ome_5_FD_148647 | JGI IMG/M metagenome (GOLD analysis project Ga0181597, IMG submission 148647) | Coastal salt marsh microbial communities from the Groves Creek Marsh, Skidaway Island, Georgia - 041403US metaG (spades assembly) | ecosystem: Environmental > Aquatic > Marine > Intertidal zone...
CGAACGGTCCCCATGAAATCTTTATCTTTGCCGGCCATGATCCGCAGCAGAGTCGATTTTCCCGAACCGTTGTAGCCGAGAACTCCGATTTTGGCTCCGGGGTAAAATGACAACCAGATGTTGGAGAGAACTTCCTTCTGCTCGTAGATCTTGGTCAGTTCTTCAATCGTCATTATGTAATGTTCGGACATGAACCTGCATTCCTCTGGGATAAAATCGCGTCATTGAATTTCGTGAAGACCGCCGAAAATCAACAAGCTCGGCGGGAAGCAGGAATTATAGCCAATGTCACCGTCTCATGTGAGAGAACTGACGTGGAAAATCGGCGTCTTATTCGGCAACTTCCTGCCCGAAAGAGAGACGTAATTGCGGATCGGATTTTTCGGTAAAATCCTTGAACAACATGCTGGGCTGGATGTCGTTGTTATCCTGATACTTGGGACTTTTGTATTCGTTCACTTCACCACAGACCGTGTGGTACATGATCTGACAGATGGGGACACCGGGATAGATTTTGACCGGCTGAATCGCCGTCATTTCGAGTGTCCAATATCCTTTGAATCCGATATCGCCGAACCCTGCCGTCACATGCACGAATAACCCTAATCGGCCAACAGACGAACGACCTTCTAACATGGGAACGAAATTATGCGTTTCCGTCCGTTCGAGAGTCCGAGCTAGATAGAGTGTATTTGGTTGCATCACAAATCCCTCATCCGGGATTGTGTAGCGACGAAAACGATTCGGTCGTTTCATATCGAGGACAATTTCCTCGTAAACGAGCAATTCGTTGTGCAAACGTAAGTCATAGCTATTGGGATTGAGCAATGACTCATCATAAGGCTCGATAACAATGTTCGAGCCCAGGTTTTTTTTGATCTCGTTGCCGGTCAGGATCATGGACAATAAGGCCGGTCGGAAGTCGCAGGAGCAGTGGAGACGTGCATCACGATACCTACCCTAAACAGCCCGCAGGTCGGATGCAACGCCGAGTCCCCGACTCTCGCTCGAATCAAAACTCTCCCGGTGAACTTCCAATCCCCAGAATACTGCACGCCTGAATCACGGGGAGTCCCAATTCTTGGGCTTTTTTCAGCAGTTCGGGAGATTCACTCCCCGGATTGAACCAAACTTCCCTCGGCTGTAATCGAACCATCTCTGTCAATAATTTTATCCCTTCCTCGGGAGGAACATACACTGTGATTTGATCCACGGTCTCCACTGAGACCTCTGATAATGAGGAATACGCCTTGAGACCTTCGATTTCCTCGGCACTGGGATTGATGGGAATGACTCGGTGCCCCTGCGATTGATAGGCTCGCACCGCCTTATTTCCAAATTTGTCGCGTGAACGACTCGCTCCTACAACAATGACGGTTTTCTGTTCGAGTTCTGTCATGATTTCAGCCTCATCAATATTGGTAGATCCGCGGTCAATTCTACGAATCACCGCTTTGCATTCGCACTTCGCGCAGGACGTGATTACAATCATCGATACATAATCAATCATCCCACTTGAAGCCACGAAGTCTACCCGGAATTATGACGACCGATCTTTCTGCTGAGACTCAACTCGATTTGAACGGCGTTTTCGTCGTGGACACATTCGCCGAAGCTTTTCCGATGACGGGAACACGGCTCATTATTACGGCTTACAGTGCGGCTTGGGCAAGACAGGCAGCACAGGAATTTTGCGGCAATGCAACGTCGGTGATCGCCTGCGATCTGGAAACAGCGCTCGAACGCGAACTTTCGACGGAAGAAACTCCCGACGGGCGTCCGGGTGTCTCGGTTCTCGCATTTGCGTTTGACAAAAAGGGATTGGAAACGGCGGTCACAAATCGCGTGGGACAATGTATTCTCACCTGCCCAACAACCGCCTGCTTCAACGGACTACCCACCGATGACAAAGATAAGAAGATCAACATTGGCGGACAGGTTCGCTTTTTTGGAGACGGCTATCAAAGTTCCAAAAAATTAGGTTCGCAACGCTTCTGGCGAATTCCCGTCATGGATGGTGAATTCCTCTGCGAAGAAAAGTTCGGCACGGTCAAAGGGGTCGGAGGTGGAAACTTGCTGATTGCGGGAGACTCAACCGAACATGCACTGACAGCGACAGAAGCAGCGGCCAACGCGATGAGAGAAGTGGCCGATGTGATTCTTCCCTTTCCGGGAGGCATCGTTCGTTCGGGGAGTAAAGTCGGTTCAAAATATAAGAAATTAAAGGCCAGCACGAATCACGAATATTGCCCAACTCTTCAAGGGCAAGTCGATCTGAAAATTCCCGTTGAGACTCAAGCCGTCTACGAAATCGTCATCGATGGTCTCTCCGAACAAGCGGTCGCCGATGCGATGAAAGCCGGTCTGCATGCAGCCGCTTCCTGTCCGGGAGTGCTGATGATTACCGCCGGAAATTACGGCGGGAAACTCGGAAAGTTTCATTTCCATCTCAAAGATCTACTGTAACGGCAGGTTCCAATGGTGGATCACTCTGACATTGACCCGGTCTCTCTGGAAGAACTTCAAGCCGAGACCTCCGCTCGAACGCCGAAAAGTATTCCTATGGTGATCATCTTGGGAATGGCCCTTGCCACGACGTTCGTCTGGTCATCGACTCCTTTGCAATCAGCCAATGATCGTTCGCGCTGGTGTACCGTTTACTCGCTTGTCCATCATCAGACTTGGCAGATAGACAAAATCGAATTGCGAGACGGCTGGGGAACCATTGACAAGGTCAGACACAACGACCACTTCTATTCCTCGAAACCAGCTCTTTTGCCAGCGATCGTTGCTGGCGTCTATGGAGTCGTGCTGCGTATCACCGGTTGGGATCTCATCCGAGAGACCGAAGAATCCAGCCGACTGATTCTCACCATTGTCAATCTGATCCCCCTCACCATTGCCTGGTTCCTGGTCAACGGGATGTTGAATCGATACGCGCAGCAGAAGTACACAAAACGCCTGTTATTGATTGCGTTCATTTTTGCAACTCCTCTCACGACCTACCTTGTCACTTTGAATAATCATGTTGTGGCGGCGTGGGCCGTTGTCTTTGCTCTTTCACCCGCGCTGAAAATCCTCATCGAAGGTCGCGAAGAAAAGCGACTGTTCCTGGTCTCGGGATTTTTCGCCGCGTTTGCATTCGTGAACGAGTTACCCGCTCTCTCATTTGCCGGCCTTCTGGGATTATTCCTGCTCATCAAAGCTCCCCGCCAAACTCTCACCTGTTTCCTGCCGATGGCATTGATTCCCTTCATGGCCTCGGTCGCATTGACTTACTGGCAAACGGGGGGCTGGAAACCTTTTTATGCTTTCTACGGAACAGAGAAATACCGATACATCCACGAAGGTATTCCCAGCTATTGGGTGAATCCTCGCGGCTTCGACAAAAATGCGGACAGCTTTCCAATGTACCTGTTCCATTGCACGTTCGGTCATCATGGCATCTTCAGTCTGACTCCACTCTTTTTATTCATGCCGTTGGCATGGTTTGTTCCTGCCTGGAGCTCAAAACCGTTCCGTTGGTTGCTGGCCATGTCGGGAATTTTGACACTGGTAGTCATGAGCTTCTATATGATTCGCACCGGCAACTACAATTACGGCGGCAACACATCGACTCTCCGCTGGTTGATGTGGTTGGTACCGATTTGGACGCTGAGCCTGATCCCGGTGCTTGACCGATTTGCCAACAGGCGAACGATGCATATTCTGGCAGGAATGTTCCTCGCAGTTGGTTGTCTCTCAACTTTTTGGCCGATCAAGAATCCCTGGACACCACCCTGGATGTTCTCGTTACTCGACCGGTATGGATATGTTGATCAATACGACGATCCTGTTTCGCCATTGGACCGGAAACACGATGTCTGGTTTTCATCACTCCCCGAGACCTTCAATCCCGAAGCCCCCGAGTTCATCAAACTGAGCTCGCGCAATCATGTTGGAGAAGTGAAATACATCCAATTATCGGATCGGGGACGACAAGAGAATCTGCATCGTGTGACTCTGCAAGAAAATGTTTCCCGCTCCCTCCCAACGGATGTCTCTCTCATCATTGATGTCGAGAAATTCAACGCGGGAGCCAAGATCGACGAATGGCTGATCGAACCAAACACCAACGAACTCGCCGCACAACGTAAAGTCGTCAGGACCATTCTTCGCGGACTACCCGTCACCGATCAATATCGTGCCGGGCGAACTCGATTCGTACGTACGCCGCTTCGGGAGGACGCCTTCACGGTGCAACACGCAGCCGCACAAGAAAAACATCGCCCCGAGGAAGACGGACCGGCGTTCTGGTATCGCTGCGATACCTGGTATTGTGATGATCTTCCCTTCGGCGTGGCACAGATGAAGTTCACCGTCTCGCGAGACGAAGACAGCGTGGTCATTTCCGAACAGTTTTTTCGGGTCGAAGACGCCAGCTCCTTTCCGCCGAAAGCAACTCTGAACCTCAAAGACTGAACACCTTGAATACACAAATGAGGCTGACTGAAAAATTCTGTCAGAATTTGATGATCCGATTGGTCAGGTTCCACGTTATCTACTTGCCCGCGAGAGATTTGCGCGGCACAATCGGTTAAATTCCTGCCACTCGGCATCGTTATCAACCTTACATCCTCCTATCTATTAATGGGGCATCATTATGGGGCTCTTTGACAAACTTCGCGGCGAATTGGTCGATATCATCGAATGGGTTGACGACTCTCGTCACACGATCGTCTGGCGATTTCCTCGCTACCACAATCAGATCAAAACCGGCGCTCAACTGATTGTCCGCCCCGGTCAGATGGCTGTCTTTGTTCATCGCGGCGAGCTGGCTGATGTTTTCGAGCCGGGGAATTATGTCCTTAAAACGGACAACCTGCCGATCCTTTCGACCTTACAAGGTTGGAAGCATGGCTTTGACAGTCCGTTCAAAGCCGAGGTCTATTTTGTCTCGACACGACAGCTCACCGACCTCAAATGGGGAACTCCAAACCCGATTATGCTCCGCGACCCTGACTTTGGTCCCATTCGCTTGCGAGCTTTCGGAACGTATTCTCTGAAAGCGGTTGAACCAAAAGCGCTGCTTCGCGAACTGGTCGGAACCGATTCCTCGTTTGAAGCGGACGAAATTCAAGAGCTGCTGCGTGCCATCATCAATTCGTCATTTGCAGAGCTGATCGGAAAATCGGACGTCGCCGCTCTCGATCTTGCGTCTCGCTATCGCGAGATGGGGGAAGACCTGCGACGACTGGCGATCGAAAAAGTCGATGACGAGTATGGGCTCGACATTCCGCAACTCTACATCGTCAACATCTCACTTCCCGAAGAAGTCGAACAAGCGTTGGACACTCGTTCGAGTATGGGTGTCATCGGCGACATGGGACGGTATCAACAATTCCAGATGGGTAAAGCGATGACTCTGGCTGCCGACAATCCTGGCGGTGGTGGAGCTTCCGAAGGGATGGGTCTCGGCATGGGATTCGCCATGGCCAATCAAATGATGGGTGGCATGAACCAGGCGGGTGCGGGAGCTGTTCCACCTCCACCTGCTGCCGCCGCTTGGCATATTGCTGTGGACGGCCAGACTCAAGGTCCATTTTCGCCTCAACAACTCCAACAGGGAGCGGCTTCCGGACAAGTGACTCCCGATACGATGGTCTGGTCAAATGGTCTGGGTTCCTGGACTCCTGCGGGTCAAGTGCCGCAACTGAGTCCGCTGTTTGGACAGGCACCACCTCCTCCGCCACCCCCCGCTTCGTAATCTGAAATGAAATCAGGGATGGTCTGGACGCATTTGTTGTGCGCTGTGTGATCAGGATCTCACTCATTCAACGATACGGAGAACCATGAATTCGAATGACTCGACTTCATCACCTCCTCCCGCTCCTCCGGGAGAGACGGGTCGTAGTGACATCGCCGGTCAAACGGTCGATGCCGGAAAGGGTCGTATCTTTCCTTGTGAAGGATGCGGCGCCGATCTCAAATTCAACATCGGTCAGCAACACCTGAAATGCCCCTTCTGCGGATTTGAGAAGGAACTCCAACTTGCCGAAGATGCGCAGATCGAGGAACAAGATTTCCATGTGATGCTGGAGCGAATCCGAGAACTGCGAGAGCAAGATTCCGAAGAGTCAAATCTGCAAGCGGGCGAAGAGACTGCCAACGAAGTTCGCTGTGAATCGTGTGGGGCCAACGTCGTTTTTCTGGGAACGCTGACCAGTAGCGAATGTCCTTATTGCGCGTCTCCCATTCAAAGGGACGATGTCCATCGTTGTGAGGTCCGTGTACCGGTTGATGCCGTCCTGCCGTTTTTGATTGACCATAAACAGGCGCAAATCAATCTGAAAGACTGGGTCGAATCTCGCTGGTTCGCACCGAACGCCTTTTTGAAACGGGGAGCGGAAGGGAAATTCAACGGCGTCTATTTACCGTATTGGACATTCGATACGCTGACCTTCAATGTCTATTCCGGTCAGCGGGGCGAGTATTATTACGTCACCGTAGGAACTGGAAAGAACAAACGCCGAGAGCGTCGCACTCGCTGGTATCCCGCTTCGGGAAAATTCCAGCGTTTTTTTGATGATGTGCTGGTCCCCGCGACTACTAATCTCGATGGTGACATGTTGATCTCTCTTGAGCCCTGGCCACTACAGAAATGCTTGCCATTTACGCAAGAGGTTCTGGCCGGTTACTTTGCGCGAACTTACGATCTGGAACTGGATGGAGGATTCACGCACGGCAAGCGACGCATCGATGCCGCCATCGACAGTGACGTGAGATCGCGTATCGGTGGAGACACACAACGAGTCCACTCGATCAATAGCCGATACGATGGCATCACCTACAAACACGTTCTGCTGCCTTTGTGGTTGATGGCGTATAAGTTTCATGACAAGACGTATCAGGTTTATGTCAATGCGGCGACTGGTGAAGTTCAGGGCGGTCGACCTTACAGTTGGGTCAAAATCACATTCGCGGTCATCTGTGGTGCTGCTGCCATTGGCGGATTGTTGTATTTGTTCTCTTCGTGATCATGGAATCTGAGAGGAGATTCTTAATGCGTTTGCTGTTCCCCATCTTACTGCTGCTACTCACTTCACACGTCACATTCGCTGAAGAAGTGATTCATTCCTTTCATTCCGACATCACCATTAATGCCGATGGCTCGTTGGATGTGATTGAAACCATCGAGGTGACCGCTGAAGGAAACAAAATAAAACGAGGAATCTTTCGAGATTTCCCCACATCAAAATTCACACCACTCGGATTGCGTCGAAGCTATCCCTTTCAGGTCACGAGCGTCAAACGGGATGGCCAACCCGACGGGCATCATATCGAGACGAATCAGGGAATGGCGATGGACTTCACTCGTGTCTATATCGGACACAAACATGTCATGCTTCCGCGAGGCCGATACACGTATGAACTCTCCTATCACACCGATGGATGGTTATTTACACATGAGAGATCCCGACAGGATGAATTGTATTGGAATGTCACCGGTAATTTCTGGGACTTCACCATCCAAAATGCGTCGGCAACCATTCACCTTCCTGATGAGTATTCTCAAGACGACGTGGAAGTGAAAGGTTGGACGGGATACGCAGGCGACAAGTGGCAGCAATGGAAGTTGGTCTCCAAAACGGAGGGAGTGATCAAATTCGAAGCGACCACCGAGTTACTGCCTCAGGAGGGAATGACGATTGCCGTCTTTTGGCCCACGGGTGATGTTGATCTCACGAGTAGTCAGCTTTCGTGGAAGGATAATCTTTCGACGGTCATTGCCTTACTGGGATTATTGGCCACCATCGGCATATTCTGGATCTGCTGGACGTTAGTCGGTAAAGATCCTCCGGAATGCCCGGCAACCACGACCAGTGAGCCTCCTCGCGATTTATCTCCTGCATCAGCGCGTCAATTGAGCCGGATGGGTTACGACGCGGAATGTCTCTCTGCGGCATTGATCTCGGCAGGAGCGAAAGGTGCGATCTCTATTCATGAAGATGAGAAATTTCTGGGGACCACTTATACGGTGAAGAATGAAGATCGCTCTCAATACGATCAACTTTCTGCCGATGAACGAATACTCGTTCACAATCTGCTAAAAGGTGAGTCGGAAATCGAATTAAAACAGACCAACCGTGTTCGTATTCAATCGGCCATCAAAAAATTTCAGGACTACTTGAAAGAGTCACTGGAAGGGCGTTGCTATCAGAAAAATGGCAAATGGGTCTGGCTGGGTGTCCTCAGTGCTCTTGTCTTTCATGGGTTGGCTGTGCTGACCTCCATCAATCCCGCTGTTGCCGGATTCATTACGCTCTGGTTGAGCTTTTGGTCAATAGCCGTCGCGGGATTATTGTGGGCTGTCTTTACAGCCTGGAAAGCGGCATTAAGGACGGATAGTAAAATTGGAATCCTCGGATCAGTCGGAATCACGCTCTTCGCGACGCCATTTTGCATTGGTGAAGGAGTCGGACTTTTTATACTGGCGACGAGTTCCAGTATTTTTGTGGCCCTGTCATTACCGTCCTACATCGCAATGATTATCCTCTTTGCCAGATGGATGAAAGCACCGACACTGGAAGGGCGAGAATTACTCGATCAATTGGACGGCTACAAACGCTGGCTGACAGAACAGTTGCCTCAACAATTAAATGAAACTGCCGATGAAGACGAAGCGCGGCAACTGGTTGATGAGCATCTTCCCTGGATCACGGCTCTCGATTTGGGAGGAACCTGGGGAGATAAACTGGCATCCGCTCTTGGAACCGCCTCTGCCGAAGACCGTTCATCTCATTGGCATCGACATCCGCATTGGTATCACGGCAATCATTGGGATGGAATTCACAATGTCGGCAGTTTCACAAACTCCATCAGCTCCGGGATGTCGTCTGCCATGTCGAGCAGTTCTTCCAGCTCAAGCTCCAGCAGTGGGGGTGGGGGAGGAAGCTCGGGCGGTGGTGGCGGCGGAGGTGGAGGTGGAGGTTGGTGATTGAATGCTGATGATTTAATCAAGAGCGGCCCATTCGGGTGCGGGAGCACTGAACGTGATTTCCACATGCTTGGTTGGATGCATCAAAGTCACCTTCCATGCGTGAAGGCACAATGGAGCATCGTCTATCGCAAGAGTCTGTTTCTCTCCCAGCTTTCGATCTGGCAAATAACCGGGATCACCCACGATGGGTAAGCCAAGATCCCACAAGTGCAATCGAATTTGATTGGTGCGCCCGGTCAACGGACGCACTTCCAACAATGCCGTGCCGTCAGTGTCACGAGAGAGTACCCGAAATTCGGTCATCGCTTCGTGTCCGTTGGGATCGGGGAGTCGCAACCCGGCTTGCGATGCGGTTCGACTGATCCGTGTTTCACTTCGGAATTGGTCCGCTTCAGGATGACCCAACACACGAGCCAGATAGACCTTCTTAGCCGAACGATCTTCGAATTGTGGCTGGACTCGCGATGCAATTGACCGCGTACGACTGAGCACGACGACACCTGACGTGTTGGCGTCCAGACGGTGAGCAGGTTTGAGAATTTGTGGTTCGTAAACCTGATTCAAAATCGATTGCAAAGTGTTGCGATTAAACCGTCCGGACGGATGCATCGGAAGAGGGGCCGGTTTATTGACGACAACGAGCGAATGATCTTCAAACAGCACGCGAATATCGGCATTCACATCTGGTTCGGTCGTCGCCGGGTAAAGATGATCGTAACGCTCTCCCCCGCGGACCATTCGATCGGCGGCAATCGGCTTGTTTTTATAAAGAATCCGCCCCGCATCACATTCTGATTTCCAGTACTCAAGATCAAGATGACCGTGTAAACCGGCGACAAAATCCAAAACGGTCTGTTGATCAAATCGCTCCGGCACATTCATGGGACGAATATTGTCATAAGGGACACTTCCCGGAAGTGGAGAAGTGACTTCATTGATTTGTTCTTCATGCTCGGCGATGGAAGTCTTCATCACTTCGTCGCTCTCGCGAAAACAATGCGGGCAACATTGGCCCGGAATGTAATGCTCGGAGCGTTGTTCCCACGGAGTGACCGGACTTTGACAGGCAAAACACTGTTTTGTTTCAGTCTCATTGAGTTCCGGGTCGAGCGCCACACGTTGATCGAAGACAAAACATTCGCCGTTCCAATGCGCGCCCCCGATCTCTTCAAAATACTTCAGGATCCCACCTTCAAGCTGGAAGACATTTTCGTATCCCATTTGTTCCATGAAAGGGCCCGCTTTCTCACAACGGATCCCTCCTGTACAGAACATGACAATGGGTTCTTCTTTGGAATCTGCCGGCATCTTATCAATGGCTTGTGGAAAGTTGCGGAAGTGATCGAGATCCAAATCAACGGCATTTTCGAATGTCCCCAGTTTGACTTCGTAATCGTTTCGGGTATCGAGCAGAGTGACCGGGCGTCCTTCATCCAGCCACTTTTTCAATTCCGCGGGAGTCAGTTTCGGCGAAGTCCTTTTGAGTGGTGAAGCTTCTTCGATGCCGAACGCGATGATCTCGTTCTTCAAGCGAACCAGCATCCGATTGAATGGCTGTCGATCGCTGTAACTTTCTTTCACTTCCAGATCGGCAAAACAACTCTCGGAACGAAGTTCGGTCAAAAGCGTATCAATCGAATCACGTGTTCCCGCCAGAAAACAGTTAATGCCTTCGGGGCTTAGCAAAATAGTGCCCCGCAACTTCAGCTCATCGCAAAGCGACTTCAAGCGTTCTCGGCGCGATTCGAGATCGTCCAACGGCACAAACTTGTACGCGGCGATATTGACAATCGGTAACCCACCTTCAGAGTGAGCTTGCGGATCCACAGAAGGAATATCAGTCGAGGAATTCATAACTTATTATTCAAACAGACAAAGGAGGAATAAAATAAGTTCATCAGCCGTAAAATATCACAGATTATAGAGCGGACTGAATCGGTTACGAAGATGTGCCAACAAGGGTTCATAAGAAAGCGACTCTCCCGTCACCACTTCGACAAGTCGATTGGCTTTGTAGCGGCGTCCATTCTTATGGATTTTTTCGTTCAACCATTTCTTCAACGGTAGAAACTCGCCTTGGGAGAACATTGCCCCAAGGTCACCCAACTCTTTTTCTGCCTGATTATAAATTTGCGAGGCATACATGTTTCCCAAGGCATAAGTCGGGAAGTAGCCAATCAAGCCATGCCCCCAATGCACATCCTGCAAACATCCTTGAGAAACATCGGGAGGGGTAATTCCGAATGACTCTGTGAATTTCTGATCCCAGACGGCAGGCACATCGGCCGGGGCTAACTCTCCTGAAATCAAAAGCTGCTCCATCTCAAACCGCAACATGATATGTAGGTTGTAAGTCACTTCGTCGGCTTCCACCCTAATAAATGTGGGGCGAACATCGTTGATGGCAAGATGAAACTGTTGTTGTGAAACATCGCTTAAAGCTGTCGGGAAATAATGTTGGGCGCGGGAATAGAAATGTTGCCAAAACGATTGTGATCGTCCGACCAGATTTTCCCACATACGCGATTGCGATTCGTGGATCCCCAATGAAGCTGATTCACCGATAGCCGTGCCGTACCATGCGGGATCGAGGCCTTGTTCGTAAATGCCGTGCCCGGCTTCGTGCAAAGTTCCGAAAAAGGCTCCCGGGAAATGATGTTCGTCGTAACGGGTTGTCAGACGACAGTCTCCCGGTCCAATGCCACTACAAAATGGATGAGCGGCAATATCGAGACGGCCGGCGTCAAAATCAAAGCCGATGGCTGCTGCCGCTTCCAGGGCAAACTCTTTTTGTTGTGCGACAGGATAGCTACGTTCGAGCAAGTCGGCATCGGTCTTCACAGACGAATCGGTGATCTGTTGCAGAAGTTCGACGAGCGGAGTTCGAAATGCCGAAAAGACGGCATCGATTTCTTGAGTACTGGCTCCCGGTTCATAAGCATCGAGTAAGGCGTCATAAGGTTGGCCACCTTCATAACCAATTGCCTCGGCCTCTTCTCGCTTCAGTCCGACAATTTTCTCAAGCCAAGGCTGAAAGGTCGAGAAATCTTTTTCTTTGCGTGCTTCCACCCATGCCTGCTGACCGAGAGAAGTCACTTTCGACATCTCTTCCACCAAAGCTTGCGGGAGCTTCGTGGCACGATCATATTCTCGACGTGCTTCACTGATCACGACCGCTTGCGGTTCTTCGAGGTCGTCAAACGATTTCAAGGACTCCAACTCACCAATCAACTCACCCAGTTCGGTCGATGTCGACATTTGATGTCCCATCCCGGCCAGCAAACTCAATTGATTGGCCCGATGCTCGCCTCCCTTGGGAGGCATATTGGCTTGCTCGTCCCAACCCAGAATCGAGCCGCACGAACCAAACAAAGAAACCTTCTTCAATTCGGAAACGAGTTGTGAGTACTTCTGCTGAAACTGAGTGTCGTTCATCGGAATTCCCTGTTGTTCTCGCGACAATTCAAATCAAAAGAGAGGAGGAATCTCATTCTAATCATTGTCACGAGTGAACAACAGGGTTCCGCAATCACCACTGATAGACATGAATTAGAGTTTTGAATCTCCCCGCAGAGAATTCGTTGAGACAACAAACGGCTCTGGGTAATTCTTAAGAGAATTCCGAATCCTTCGCATCAAACTCCGTGTCTTTACTAATAAAAGATGATTTCGCCCTTAAAGATTCTCGATTTCAGCCGGTCACAAGATGGTCGTCTGACTGAAACGGCAATTGCATATGATGGAGCGAGACGTTTGAGAGTTCCAGGTGTGCGGATTCCAGATAAACACCGAGCAATCCCTGCTGAAATGTCTGGTCGGCCAATGAAAGGATGACTCGCCCATCAATGGAGAGTTCCAAATAGCTACCGAACACGATCAACTGAATCTCGGCTTCCCCCGATTTCTGGCTGTGCCAGTAACCGCTTTGCAGGGACGAAAACTGCATCATATGCTCGCCGCTGCCTGCGGGGCCAGTTTTCCAAGATCGCAGTTGAGCGACCCTTTTGAGCAAGTCGAGCGACAAATAATATCCATCGTGCGATTCAGGATCGACGCGAAAAACAAGACCACATTTCCCCTTTCCCTGCAACTTCAACAATGCACGAAATCGAAACGACCGACACGCCTCATCGAACACAAACGCTTGAAAGCCGGCCTCGCTTTGAAGTTCGAGGTGTTGCCCATCCACGCTACATATTTCTTCTCCAATCCCTTCTTTCAAGGTATGTACACAGCGTGTGTCGATTGCATCTTCGATCAACTCATCGAACATTTCAAAAGAGGTCAAACGCAACAAGCCATCTTCAGTGCGTGTTAATCGCTTGGGAGGAGGCATCAGATTGTTGGCTGTCCGATCCACCATATCGACGCTGTAAAAGTTCCAGAACAACCAACCTTTGTCGTCTCGGCAAAGTCTCCCCGCATAATTCCCTTGGGCCATCAATACGTTATCGTGATAGCTGCGCCATGAATTTCCGATCCAATCTGTGTGCCAATAACGAATCTTCGCATCCTCCCTCAAGCTACCAATCAAATAATACTCGTTTTCAATACGGATCAGATTGGGGACTTCAATATCGTCATACAGTCCCGGATGATGAAGGGCTTTGAGAGCTTCAAAATGACCGGGGGCTGTTTCCTTATAGAGAGCCACACAACCACGTCGAACAATAGGGCCTTCTTTCACGCGAGCAGCAACCAACAACCAACCTTGTCCATTTTCGGTATAGTAAAATGGATCACGAAAACTGACCCAATGCCGCCCCTCATCAAGAGACGCTTCGTAATACCGGTCGTCAGCTTCGATGGGAAAACAACTCGATTCGTCGATCTCTGCATGACGATGGTCGGCTTGATTGTTCAATCCCACCCTTCTGGCGGCTTTTACCAATTCGGGGTCATTCTCACCTCGCAAATCTTGCCAATTGACGGGGGCTTTTTTCCAGTGGTATAGGTCTTCGCTGTAAGCCAAACCGATCCGTTGCACTTGTCCCTGATCGCGTCGAGAAAGTCCTGTATAGAACATTCGCCAGCGTCCTTCTTGATGTGGGTCAGGAGAGACTGCCATCGTCCAAAGCATCAAGTCATCCCAACTCCCCGGATCGCCAATGAACAGCGCGTTCTTCACCCTTCGCCAGTTGATACCGTTTGTACTGACGGCATGTGCGATGAAGTCATGGTTCGGGAGCACAAGATGAAACAGGTGATACAAGCCATCATGATAGAGGACATCAACATCACCGATGGTTTTTCGGCTGCCGTCAGTTTCAGAAAACATAGTATTTACCGGAGTGAATCGTGGGAAATTCGAGAAGGTGTCGTGGGCATTATTGAGGTCTCATGCTTTCACGTCCAGTCTGCCTGCAAATTTGAGAAGATGCCACGTTCATGGGGCATGAAACACTCTTGCGATCAATAGATGCTCATGATTTCCCGTAAAGAAAACCGACACCTAATCACTGATCTCCACCAGACTTCCTATTGAAAAAATGGGGATCATCGCTTACAAGTTCTTGAATAAAACGAGACTAACCCGTATCCCTTCAATCAAAATTCTCCGATTTGAATCGACTCATGGCATTTTTTTCCAAGCCCGAATCAGACCCCCTGTTTTCGGTATTGATTCCCTCTTGGAACAATCTGGAGATGCTGAAGCTTTGTTTGCAAAGTCTCGAACAAAATTCATCGTTGCCCTTAGAAGTAGTCGTTCATGTCAACGAAGGGCAAGACGGGACGATTGCGTGGTTGACCGAACAACAGATCGTCTTTACTGAATCACCCACCAATATCGGCATCAGCGCTGGGCTCAATCTGGCATATACCAAAGCACAGGCGGAATACATTGTTTATCTGAATGATGACATGTACGTTCTACCGGGCTGGGATCAGGCACTCTATCAATCTCAACTGACCGCTGAACCCGAGCAGATTGTTTATTCATCGGGAACGATGATACAGCCGTTTTCAATGTCTCCCATCGATATTGTTCGCAACTATGGAGACAACACGAACTCGTTCGACGAACAGCAACTGTTAAGCGATCATGCCGACGAACAGCTAAATATTGACGATTGGAACGGAGCGACCTGGCCTCCCAGTTGTCTGCATCGCCGATGGTGGGACGCGGTTGGTGGGTACAGTCACGATTTGGGAATGGGGCTTTATTCTGACATTGATTTCTCTATGAAGCTGTGGAGTCTGGGTTGTCGTAGATTTCTTGGTTGTGGATCGTCGCTGGTCTATCATTTCCCGGAAACGAGCACTCGAAAGCTGAAGCATTCTTTCCCTCAAGAATCCAGACAGTCGCGACGTAAATTTCTCAACAAATGGGGCATCCTCCCCTCCAGCGTTTCAAAATATATTCTCCATTCGGGAGACAGATTTCTCGGAGAGACTCCCGAACCCTCGATGTTTTGGGAGCGGCTTCGCATCAAAGGGTTGACCAGTTATTACGGCCTGATGGATCATTTCACTCAACGCACTTTCTGAATAATTGCGGTGAATTAGTCAGTCGTCTGCTTCTCAAAAACAATCTTGAGGCTGTCATGAATTGATCGAGAAAACGTGGACGCTGAATAATCGCGGGCGACAGCGTTGAGGGCATTTGCCTGCAATCTCTCCCATAATTCCTGGTCATCATGAAGACGCAAACAAGCTGCCGCAAACTCCTTTGCCGACCCCGCAACGAGTAGCTCCTCTTCGTGAGTCCAGCCCAGTTGCGTGGCCAGAATTGGAGTCGCCACAATGGGGACTCCATGAGATGCGGCTTCAAGGATCTTCAAAGCGATCCCTGCCGCATAACGAGTGGGAGCGAGAAACACTCTTGACTGCTGGTAATACGGAGTTAGATCCTCCACGAACCCCAGAAGCTCACAAGGATAGTTACGGCAATTTCCCAACATCTTCTCAATCATGTTGCCAGCGATTCGCACCGTTGGCACGTCAGTGCTCCTTCCCGAGAGACAAGGATAAACTTCGTTGAAGAACCATTCGAGCGAATCCGCATTCGGAGAAGGAATCGATCTGACTGCCCCCACAAACAGAAAACCCTCTCTGGCTTCAAAACGTGAGGGGTCACTCAAGAGTTCTTGCGCATGCGAGAGTACCAGAACATTTTTGGCTGCATTGGCCAATTGCTCCGCTTCACTGGGAGAAACCGCCCAGATCAGATCGGCAGTTTTCAGCAACTCCAACTCCTCACTCAACAAGCTTTGCTGCTGTTCTGAGGTGACAGTTTCGCCGTTTAATCGGCGATATTCGATTTCGCGAATCGAGACAACCGCTTCCGCATCGTAAATCAGCTTGGTATTACGAAGAAAATTGGGATGGTCTTCCAAATATCTCGCCAGCTCTTCCATATTGTGTGGACGGCTCACGATGACCAAATCGTAATAATCGGTCCTCTCGTCTAAGAACACAGGAAGCATGAAAGCTCCCTGCCCTTGAACACATTCTACAGTCGAGCCATAAGTTTGCTGAATTAGTTCACTCGGAGAAACGACAAGCCTCGTTGAATAAAATGAGATGTCATATTCTGTGTCGTTTAATACGCGAAGGAGTCGCGAGGCGCGCGGAAGACCGGCTCCCAAATGCGGAAAGGGAACTTCATCATCGATATAGAGGATTCGTCTTTTCCCTGATGATCGAGTACGCTGCGGGATGGTTTCTTTTGATTGAGAAGACGGCTGGGACTGAAGCCATTCTCGATGCTTGTCGATGAATAGATGACGATGCTCCGAAATCAATTGAGTCACTTCATCGCGATCTCTTGAGGAGGCATATTCAAAGTGACGAACGACAATACGAGGGTCGTAGGCAACTTGTTGGCCCTGCTTGATAATTCGAGTGCAGAGGTCGACTTCTTCGTAATATCCAGGAGAGAAATTCTCGTCAAAACCGCCCAATGCATGAAACTCTTCAGTTCTCAATAAGAGAAAAGCTGCGGAGCAATAATCCACACTGCGGCGAAACATACATTCGTGATGTTCGAGTTCACGCCCTCGACCAAATCCAGCGGTCAAACCATCAGAAAAAACGGTCGAACCGGCTTCCTGAAGTGTGCCGTCCGGTAACACCAGTCGGCCTCCCACCGCTCCAATGCTGGCCTCTTCTTCCAGCAAGTTTCTGGCGACAGCAATCGCATGGGGTGTCACTTCCGTATCGTTATTGAGCAGAAGTAGATATTTCCCCGACGCCAACCTGGCCCCTTGATTGACAGCCGTGACATACCCCTGATTCTCAGCATTCTGAGCAATTTTTGCACCATCAATGCGTCCCAACAAACTGCTGGTGAAATCAGAAGACTGATTATCCACAATGATCAATTCGAGCCGTACATCAGTGCAAGCCAGTAATGACTGCAAACAGAGGAGAGTCAGCTCACATCGGTTGTATAAAACCAGCACCACACTGACATCGGGAGCATCATCGTTCGAAAAGCATAAACGAGATGGCGAGGAAAGAAATGTCCGCAGTGACAACTCGGCAACATACTCAATTGATCCCTTCGCTCGATCCTGTGATCGTTCCACTATTTTGAACGAGAATAAAATTTGTTTGAGCCAAGAACCATCCCTTCGGCTCAACTTGCGTAACTTTCTTTTTCGACGAAAATTACGTTCCAGACGACGAATTTTCTGGACCACGGGATGAGAGCGAAATGTTGCACGGCGTCTGTTCCAGAATCGACGGAACTGAGAGTCAGTCACGGTGAGTCATCCTTACCCACTTCTTCAGATTATTAGTACCTGCTCGGGAAATGCATGTTTCTGTACATACTTCAGAACAAACAACTATCATACTGTCATCGGCATAATACAGATAGAGAGATTGAAAACATTCTGAGTCAGAGTCATCCTGCATTTGCGATTATTTTTGGCAATCGGTCACACCAAATATTTTTCCTCATTAATTCAGAATCAGCCTTCAGTCAAATTGATGGCAAGCATGTTAACTCAACATATAATAGACAGCTCTCTGCTCGGAGAATCTTATCCCATTTGGGCTCTGCGCAGCCCCAACCCAATCCAATCGCGTGTCTGCCTTTTTCTCGATGCAGAAATCTATCTGCACCGGATGGAGATCGAGCAGTGGGTGAAGGAATGGAATGAGACAACCGACTTACCAAATATCTCCGCACTGTTTCTGTCACACATCGATCAAGAACACCGACATCGTGATTTCATTTGTAACGAACACTACGCGCAATTTCTGGTAGTAGAACTCATTCCCTGGCTGAGAGGTCGAGGATTACTTGGGGATCAATCTCCCGTTCTCGTTGGACTGAGCCTGAGTGGCTTGGCAGCAATCCATGCAGCCTGGAGACATCCGCACGCATTCTCGGGGATCGTGGCGCAATCTCCTTCGGCCTGGTGGAACGATGAATGGTTGACCAGAGAGATCAAAACGAATCAGAGCAACATGCCAAAAACCTGGCTGAGTGTCGGATTGCAAGAAACTGAGGAGGATGTGTTTCATCCCCCGTCTGCGATGCACCAGAAGACATCTCAAATTGAAAGCTGTCGCCGATTGGCAAACAGACTAACATCAAATGCCGCGGGCTTTCATCTTCATGAATACGAGGGAGGACACGATCCTGTGTGCTGGCGAGACGAGCTTGACGCGGCATTTCGTTGGCTACTGGAGACCTCATAAACAGAATGCAGTCATCCAGCGTTGACTTGGAATTCGCTTTGGTCGGTTTATGGAGTGATCTTTTCCTATAGCAAATAATTCAGACTTCCACCCAATGATCCATCAACGAAGCCGTTTTTTCATACTCAATCCTTCGCGCAATATTAAATTGCGACATCGGAGTTGTAAAACATTTCTCCACTGGAAACGCGGGTATCAGGTCGTCGGCGATTCCGTTGCGAATGAAGATTGCATTGTTGCAACGACTGTTAACGCAGACTAAACGGTATCCCTTTGATCGTCCGAGTTTAACAAATGCTGGCAATGATGCCCCACAGATCCCAAGAGGCGTTGCCTTGGGCTTCCAGACATAATCTGCCTCATATTTTTGTGTCACGGCGTGCTCTGGCCCCCAAGCATTCGAATATTCAAGGATCACAACACGCGGGTCAACGCAATCAATCGCGTCCCAGATCCAGTAATCGTTTCCATCGATATCAAGAGAGAATAAGTCTACTTCACCTTGGAATCCATTGCTCGTAATCAGTTCATTGACCGATTCTGTTGTTATCCAGGCATGTGCTAATTTGGGGGGAAAGATGCGTGTGTCAGGACATTGTTTGTAGTACCTTTTAGCGGCTTCAATCAGCTTTTCGTTGCCATCAACCATCAGACCATGCCATCCATGGTTGATGACCAAATTGGCCGTATTGTTTTCGTAACCATTGCCTGCGCAAATTTCCACAAAGTGCTTATTCGTGGTTCCAATGAGAGAGAAGATAAAGAGCAATAATCCATCTTCGGTATTTCTTGAATAGGCACGGAACTGAACATCATCCCAATCGGGAAGCGGAAGTCCTTGATGCAGGATTTCTTTGTATTTGAGTTTCAGTAGAATCTGAACTCCCTGACCGACGCTATTGGTCAAGTCCTGCCTCTTCAATTCGTATTCGGACGGGCCAGAATTGTTCTCTTTTGACATTTCGCTGACTCCTTTGAACTAAGGAAACCACGAAAAACGAGCTTTGCCGATGCAGAAAATAATTCTTTAAACCACAGCCGTCAATTGCAGTCTCATTTCGAGCTTCAAGCCAGCCTGAAGAGAAATGTGCAAGTCACATGTTTTAGAACACCTGCGAGAATTCTCGTCACCAAATAGACTGGTTAGGAAGAAGACTTCTTTGACAAGTTTCTCCAACTGAACGAAGTATCTGATCGATTTTCTCTCGACTTGAATCAATTTAACATGTAGATTGATTGATGCGTAAATGCCATCACGATTCGACGGAAATAATATTCTCGATGATTATTGATCCTCTTCAACAACCGACTTCTCGCCGCTCATTTTTGGCCGCTTCAGCGACCGGATTGGCTGGTATGGCAGGAGGTGTAGGGAGTTCTCTGGCTCATGCATCGACTGGATCAGCGAGCGGGGGCAAAGCCAAGTCAACCATCCTGTTCTTTCTGTGTGGTGGAGCGTCACATCTCGATACTTGGGATATGAAGCCGAACGCTCCTGCCGAATATCGCGGACCGTTCCAACCAATCGCAACCTCGGCCCCCGGAATAATTCTGAGCGAACATCTGCCTCTTTTGTCTGAACAGGCCCACCATCTGGCATTGATCAATTCGATTGATGGCAAGGTGAACACGAATGACCATCACGCAGGTTATTATCACAATTTGACGGGCCATCGTCCTGACATCACCTTCCGCACCTTGGCCAACAATCGGACACCGATGCCCGATGATTGGCCCTATCTGGGATGTGTGGCTGCATCACGTCGCCCGAAACATCCTTATCTACCAAACGCTGTCTCGTTGCCGCACAGTCCCAGTCGCAAACCCTATACGAGACCTGGACAATTCGCGGCTCGATTAGGCATCGAACACGATCCTCTTTATCTCCAAGGAGATCGAAAGAATCCACTGTCCTTCAAAGCGCCGTCACTCGTGTTGGAAAAAGAGATCTCACAATCGCGTCTGGCGGATCGTCGTTCGTTATTGGATGCTGTGGATGGAGTCCGACGCGATTTCGACAAACACGCCACTCCCGAAGTCTGGACCCGACAGCAGGAGCGAGCATTTTCCTTACTGCTTTCCTCGAAAACGTCAGAAGCTTTTGATGTCTCCACTGAGCCTGAAGCCATCCGCAAACGATACGGAGAAACAGTCAATGGTATGAGCCTGCTCATGGCTCGTCGATTGGTGGAAGCGGGAGTCCCCTTTGTGACGGTCTTCTGGTTGGGAGACGGCATTGGCTCCAAAACCGCCAAGAAGTGCCGAAGTGCGGGAAGTTGGGACACGCACGGCAGCAACTTCGATTGCCTGAAAGACGACTTACTCCCCGAATTCGATCAATGTTACTCGGCATTGATCGCCGATCTCGCTGAGCGCAATCTTCTTGATGAGACGTTGTTGCTCGTCACGAGCGAAATGGGGAGAACACCCAAAATTGGAGATCCTCGCTCGGGAGGAGTCAGCGGAGCAGGTCGCGATCATTGGACACATTGCTTGACCGACTTGATGGCCGGAGGTGGAATCCAAGGCGGTCAGGTATTTGGATCGAGTGATGCTCTTGGAGAATACCCGGCCAACAACCCCGTCACTCCTGCCGATGTTGCTCACACGGTCTATCATGCCATGGGGATTCATGACCTCGAAGAAATTGATGCTCAGGGCCGTCCTTATCAATTACTGGCCGAAGGCCGTCCGATGCTGGATCTGTTCTGAGAATTGTCTCAACGTGAATTCCGACAATTCATTGTTTATGAGATCGTTTGATTTGGGTACGATTAAGGCGTTCATCGATCCCGTCACACCCGAAAATGCTCACCATGAAGAATCTGCTTGTTGTTTGCGCGTGTCTTATTTGTAATTCTGAACTTTGCGCCGAGGAGATCGATTCTCCTCAATTCAATCGGGACATCCGCGCGATTCTTTCGGATCGCTGTTATACCTGTCATGGCCCCGACTCCGCCTCTCGCGAAGCCGAATTGCGACTCGACAAACGTGACATTGCCATTGCCAACGGCGAGACTCCCGCCATTGTTCCCGGCAAACCTGAAGAGAGCGAATTACTGAAACGAGTTCGCAGCAAGGATGAGTTCACTCAGATGCCGCCTCCCGACTCGGGCAAAGCACCACTGACTGAACAGCAGATTCAATTACTGGAAGCCTGGATCAAAAACGGTGCCGAGTACGAAGAACATTGGGCGTTCATCTCTCCTCAAAAGCCTGCTGTCCCAAAAATTCAACATCAGGAACGAGCCCAGAATCCGATTGATTCTTTCGTGTTCAAAAAGCTGGAAGAGAACCGACTCGAACCGTCACCCTCTGCAAACCGTCGCACACTGATTCGTCGTGTCTCGCTCGACCTGACCGGTTTACCACCGACTCCCGAAGAGATTGAAACATTCCTGAGTGATCAATCTCCCGATGCTTACGAAAAACTGGTGGATCGGCTGCTGGCTTCTGACCGATACGGCGAACACATGGCGAAGCCTTGGCTCGATGCGGCCCGTTACGCCGACACGAACGGTTATCAGTATGATCTTGAGCGAGAGCAATGGGTTTGGCGGGATTGGGTCATCTGGGCGTTCAATCAGAACATGCCTTTCGATGAATTTACTCGTCAGCAAATCGCAGGAGACCTGTTACCCAACGCGAATGACTTAACGAGGTTGGCGACCGGATTTCATCGAAATCATCCGATCACGATTGAAGGTGGTGTCATTGATGAAGAATACCGTACGGAATATGTGGTTGACCGCGTAGTGACGACATCCACCGTCTGGATGGGAATGACCATGCTGTGCAGCCGGTGTCACGATCACAAGTACGATCCTATTTCTCAAAAAGAGTTTTATGAATTCTCCGCGTTCTTCAATCGGGTTCCCGAACGAGGTCTGAATGGCTTTGAACCACGCCGAAAAATCGAATCTCCTCTTCAGGATGCTCGTTTAGAAGAGATTGATCGACGAGTCGCAGGAGCCAAACAAAAGCTGCAGCAAATCACTGGAAATGCCGGTCTACCATTTGCGAAGTGGGAATCTCTTGTCAAAGCCGACGAACAGGCGAACTGGCAGGTGGTTGTGCCGACGGAGATGAAGTCAGCCGGCGGCGCGACGTTGACCGTTCAGGACGATCAGTCGGTACTCGCATCTGGGAAGAATCCGACGACTGAAGAGTACATCGTCGATCTAAAGACGGACGCGAATGCCATCAGTGCGATCCAGTTGGAAGCACTCAAAGATCCCTCCACCATTAACGGCGGAACGGGTCGCGGTTCGAATGGCAACTTTGTGCTGACTGAGTTCATCGTTGAAACGGCTTCACTCGATAAGCCGGATCAGTTTGATAAGGTGACGATTTCTGCCACAGAGGCGGATTACTCCCAAAACAATTATGAGATTGCCAAGGCCATCGATGGAAAAACGGATAAATCCGGTTGGGCAGTGGATGGTAACACCAAAACAGATGATCGAACCGCTGTCTTCATTCTGGCCGAGCCAATCAAAAACGCCGGTGAGAAAATCATTCGAGTAAGAATGAGTTTTCAATACGGCCTGTCGCACCAGATTGCCCGCTTTCGACTGGCGGTCACAAAAGGGGATGCCTCACCTCTGACATTGGCGATTCAGAAAATCATCGAGACACCGACAGGCAAACGAAACCCGCAGCAAAAACAACAGTTCAACGATTGGCTGTTACGAAAGTTCGCTTCGCCAGAAGTCCAACAGGCAGCGGTGGCAGTCGCCTCCGTGGAAAAAGAGCGTCAAGCAATTATCAATTCCATTCCGGCAACGATGATCATGGCGGAACAACCAAAACCGCGGACGACGCATGTCTTGTATCGGGGAGAGTACGATCAAAAACGGGAAGTCGTTGATTCGGGAGTCCCCGCTGCATTGCCGGCACTTCCCGAAGGCATCGCCAACAATCGACTCGCCTTGGCAGAGTGGCTGGTGCATCCCGATCATCCTCTCACTTCGCGAGTGTTTGTGAATCGCATCTGGCAGCGACTATTTGGTGTCGGCATTGTCAAAACCAGCGAAGATTTTGGATCGCAGGGAGATTGGCCCAGTCATCCCGAATTGCTGGATTGGCTGGCTGTCGAATTTGTTGAAATGGATTGGGACATCAAAGCCCTTCACAAGTTGATTGTCACCTCGGCAACCTATAGTCAATCATCGGTGGTGACTCCCGAACAACAGGCGAATGACCCTGAAAATCGGTTGCTTTCACGGGGACCGCGGCGGCGTCTTGATGCTGAAGTTGTCCGCGATTCAGCACTCTTGGTCAGTGGGTTACTCGTTGAAAAACAGGGCGGCCCGAGCGTCTTTCCCTATCATCCGAAAGGGCTCTGGCAGGAGATCAATAATCGCCCCGGGTATTCGAGAACTTACAAACAAGATACCGGTGAGAACCTGTATCGTCGTAGTCTGTACACATTCTGGAAACGAACGGTTCCCCCTCCCTCGATGGCAACTTTTGACGCACCGGAACGTGAGTTTTGTGTCGTTCGCAGGTCACGAACCAATACGCCATTGCAGGCGTTCGTGATGCTCCATGACCCTCAATTTGTCGAAGCCGCCCGCAAACTGGCCGAGCGAATGCTGAAAGAAGGAGGAGACAGGCTGGAGGCTCAATTATCTCATGGATTTGAATTGGTGACCTCTCGGTTGCCGGACGAACGAGAACTCAAGATTCTCAAAGAAACTTATCAACAACGGTTACAGCAATATCAGCAACGGCCGGAAGAAGCCACTTCATTACTGTCAGTCGGTGATTCGTCGCGTGACGAATCGCTGGCTTTATCTGAACTCGCCGCCATGACGAGTATTGCTCGGCTATTGCTCAACCTGAGTGAGTTTATGACGTTGAATTGAAAGTCTGGGTGATAGCAGAACGCTGTCGTAGGGTCCGCTGTGAGGTTGTGAATTTTTTAGCTTCACAACAATTTATCACCTATTACACTATGGCTCATCTCGCAACCCCTTCGATTGATTCTTT
>Ga0181597_10001683_pt1 | contig 24611 bp, 23 predicted proteins | sample 041ome_5_FD_148647 | JGI IMG/M metagenome (GOLD analysis project Ga0181597, IMG submission 148647) | Coastal salt marsh microbial communities from the Groves Creek Marsh, Skidaway Island, Georgia - 041403US metaG (spades assembly) | ecosystem: Environmental > Aquatic > Marine > Intertidal zone...
AGTGACAACGCGTCGGTGTCATTCGAGGCGTCAGCGGCAGATTCCGGTGCCTTGGGTGATGACCTGCGGCGCCATGAATTTCAGATGATCATCGACACCCTGCGTGCCGAGCGTGGCCGGCGCAAAGAAGCGGCTGAGCGCCTGGGGATTAGCCCGCGGACGCTGCGCTACAAGCTGGCGCAGATGCGTGATGCGGGGATGGATGTGGAAGGCTACCTGTTTGCCAGTTAGGTCAGCTGAAACCTATACGCCTGAGTAGTCCGGCTAACGCCTGTAGCCCGGATTACATCCGGGCTACGACTCTGATTAATCCTTCCATGGCATCGGTGCGCCAAGTAGTCGGCCCATGGCGCCGTAAAGCCCCAGCTCTTTTAGCACCGCAAGCTCGCCTTCGGTTTCCACCATCTCGGCAATCAACGGCAGGTCGATGCTGTTTGTGGCGCGGAATACCGCTTCGATAAACATGCGCTTGTCGCTTTCTTGGTCGATGGCGCGGATATAGGTGCCATCCAGTTTCAGGTAGGCCAGGCCTAGGTGGGTGAGGTTGCCGATCAGGCTGAAACGGCCCCCGAAATGCTGCAGACCCAAGCTGAAACCGCTGTCGCGGATGGCCTGGCTGAGGGCTTCCAGTTCGGCTGCTGGCGGCAGGTGGCGTTCGTCAACTTCAAAGGTCAGTAGGCTGGCTTGCTGCGGATGCTGCTTGAGAATTTCAACGATGCGCTTGAGTGTGGCGCTGTCGTGCAGGGTGGCTGCTGACAGGCTCAGCGCCAGGGGCGCGGCATGCTGGCTCAGGTGCGCGAGACTGTGTTCAAGCATCGCCAGGTCAAAGCGTGCGGTCCAGCCGAGGCGCTCAATCCAGGGCAGAAACCGCCCCGCGGCAATCGCCTCTCCCTGCGGGTCAAGCAGGCGCGCCAGCACCTTGTGGTGCAGCAACTGGTTACGGTCAGCGCATTGCACGACCGGTTGGAAGTACAGCTGCAACTTACGCTGGTTCAGCGCATCGTCGATCCAGGTGCGCCAGTCATGCAGGCCCTGAGTCGCTTGGGCCTGGTAATCGTCCAGGCGCACCCAGTGAAGGCTTGGGTCGTTTTGTGTTTGTGCCAGGGCCTGGTCGGCACGGCTAATGACTTGGTTGGCTTCTTCACCGGGACGAAATGCGCCAATGCCAATGTGCGCCACCGGTGTGCAGTCACTGGCGCCAGTCTGGCGCAGGTTCTCCAGGCCGCTGTGCAGTTCGCCAGCGAGCAGTTCGGCTTCGTCACGGCCAATGCCTGGGACCAGCAGGCTGAATTCGCCGCCTCGGCTGCGTGAGGCCAGCCAGTCTGCACGGCTGTTCTGCTCAAGTAGACGCTTGAGTAACTCGCCGATGGCGGCAATCAGCGCGTCAGTTTTCTGGCCACCTAAGCGCTGATTGAGCCCGGCCAGGTCGTTGACCCGCAGCAGGAACAGATAGCCGTCAGCATTTTGTTCGTGGAGCGCCAGTTGGTTGGCCAGGCGGATGTCGAATAAACGGCGGTTGGCTAGGCCGGTGATGCTGTCTTGGTAAGCTTCTGTGCGCAGTTTTTCGCTGCGTGCGGCTTCTTCGGCGAACAGGGTTTTGAGTTTTTCCACCATTTGGTTCATGGCCGTGACCACACGCTTGAGTTCCGGCGTGCGCGGTATGGTGGGCAGGGTAAGGAACTCGCGGCGGGTGATGGCTTGGGCTTGTTGCACCATGTTGTCCAGCGGGCGCAATTGCGTGCGCAACAGCCAGCCGCCGAGCACCGCGCTGACCAGGCCACAAATCAGCAGCCAGATGAGGCTACCAATGGCGCTGTCCCAGAGTTTAGCCAGGGCGAATTGTGGGTTACTGAGCACTTCAACCCGTGCGGCCTGTTCCCAGCCGCGCATGATCAAGGCGTCGCCGCCCTGAGGCTGCAGGTCGACCAGTTGGCTGAACCAGGCCGGCACGCTCTCAGCACTAGAGTCGCTGCTGCGCCGCTCAACAATCACTTCGTCACCCGGGATGCGCACCACGCGGATACTGTTGAAGTAGCCGCTGTCGAAAATCGAGCTGACCATCAGTTCGATCATCGCCGGGTCGTCCGCGTGCGGCGTCATTGATAGCCCCAGCGCCGTCGCAGCGTCCTGGGCGTGTGAGCGTAACTGGCTGAGCAGTTGCTCGCGCGAGCTTTCCACGCTGGCGATAAAGCTGCCCGTAAAGGCCACCACCAGAAACAGGCAGATGGCAAGAAACAGCTGCTTGAGTAGAGACATAAGGTTCCTCCTAGCCTTCGCCGATGGCGAAGCCCTCCGTGCGCATTTTTTTCAACAGGTCCTGCCAGCGTGAGAGTCTTTTGGAGTCGCTCTTCTTGCTGTTGGACCCTGGGAGATACAGCCCTTCGGCATTGAATGCATAGACCGGCAGTAGGTCTTTGCGCTGCGAGGCGGGCTTTATTTGGTTGATCAAGTTGTCCAGTACCAGCGGCTCGGCGCCGGGGCTGGCGTAGTACGTCAGCACCATGTGCGCTTGGTTGTAGTTGAGTGCTTTGACGTAGGTGATGCGCAGTTTTTCGCTGGGGATGCCGAGGCGGCGTAAGGTGAAATACTTGGCGATGGAATAGTCTTCGCAGTCACCTGCGCCCTTGACCAGCATTTCCACGGGGGTGGCCCAGTAGTCGTTCTGTTTCCATACTTTTATGTCGTCGGTAAAGCGAATCTGCCGATTGAAGAAGCGGTTGACCTCGTTGAGCTTGTCCATCTCGCCGCTGGTGCTGCTGGCCTTGATTTGCGCCTCCCAGGCCAGGATGCGCGATTTGGCTGAGCCAAGATTGCCGTAGCGGCTTTCAGCTTTTTGCAGGATGACGCCGAAGTCCCAGTTGGCCAGCGCGCTGGCCAGGCCGATCAGCAGGATGCAGCTGCCCAGCACCGCTCGGTTGAGGCGCTTGAACCATCCATAAGTAAGCTGACGGAGAGGCATGTGCCACGCCTTGGCCGGAGATTGGGGGGAGTTTAGGTGCTGCTGTTGATAATTGCCGCGCTGAATATACCCAATGTAGCCGGGTTTGACCGCTTGCTAGCGCTTGCTCAGGGTTTTCTGCCTGAGGATATACAGGCTGACCAGCACCGCACTGGTGAGCATAAAAGCCCTGGCCCAGAACAGCGGTACTAGGTAACACGACAGGCCAATGCTCAGCCACATCAGGCTGATGGCGTAGACCTTGCCCTTGAGCGGAATGCCTTGGCCTTCAAGGTAATCAACAATCCAGGGGCCCAGCTTGCGGTGGTTGACCAGCCACAGGTAAAAGCGCTTCGAGCTGCGCATAAAGCAGGCCGCCGCCAGCAGCAGAAACGGCGTGGTGGGCAGCACTGGGAGAAAGATGCCAATCACCCCCAGTGCCACGCTCAGCCAGCCGATGGCCAGCAACGCGTAGCGGATGGCCGGATTGCGCTGCAGCTGAATATCACGCGCCATCGCGCGTGCTTAGTGCTGGCGGGGCTTCAGTAGGGCAGGTTTTTCTTCCGGTGCATTGCACAGCAGGAAGAGGGCGGTCAGTAGCTCGGGGATTTGCTCAACCATGCTGTCAACCAGGTCGCGATCATTGGCGATTTCTTCGAACTCGGGCTGTTCGTCGAACAGGCCAGAGGCGACCATGATCGGCAGCAACAATTCGCTGACTTCATCTTCAGCGTCGTCAAACCACACGGCTTCACGCAGGAATACCCCTTCCATAAAGCCAATGCACCAGCCGCGCAGGTCGGAGTCGTCCGGCTCATCGCCGAGGTCCAATTCGCACGGTACGTCTGGCTCATCATCACTGGCCAGCTGGCGGGCGATATGGCTTTGCAGTTGGATCAGGGTGGCTTCGATCTCTTCGCGCTCGGCATCACTGCGGTAATGCGGCGGCTCGGAGAACAGCGCGTCAATCCATTCGCGCTCAGGCACTTTTTCCGGGCAAATCGACAGGGCTGTCAGGTAGCCGTGGGCGGCGATGTAGTCCAGGGCCTCATCATGCAGCTCATCAGCATCGAGGAAGGCTTGCAGGCGGGAGAGTTGCTCGGCGAAGGACATCGGGGGCTACCTTGAAAGAGTAAACGAGGCTGGATTCTAGTCTAGAGCGACTCTAGCGGCCATAGCCGCAGGCCGCGGGCGGTGAAAATCAGATCAAACTCCGCCACGGCTGCGCGTGTGCATCCGGCACTTGCGTATAATGCGCAGCTCGTTTCGGAGACCCTTCATGCTCGAGCACGCACAACGCATCCTTAAAGACGTATTCGGTTACGACAGCTTCCGTGGCCGTCAGGGTGCGATTATCGAGCGCGTGGCCAGTGGCGGCGATGCTTTGGTGCTGATGCCTACTGGCGGCGGCAAGTCGCTGTGCTTTCAGGTGCCGGCATTACTGCGTGAGGGGTTGGCGGTGGTGGTGTCGCCACTGATTGCCTTGATGGACGATCAGGTCGCGACCCTCGACGAGCTGGGCGTGGCCGCGGTGGCGCTGAATTCGACTTTGAGCAACGACGAGCAGCGCGAGATTGCCGAGCGGATCAAGCGCGGCGAAATCAAGATGCTCTACCTCGCGCCCGAGCGGCTGGTGCAGCCGCGCATGTTGAGTTTCTTGCAGAACCTTGAGATCGCTCTGTTCGCCATCGACGAGGCGCATTGCGTGTCGCAGTGGGGGCATGACTTCCGCCCGGAATACCTGCAGTTGGGCCAGCTGGCCGAACTGTTCCCCGATGTGCCGCGGATTGCGCTGACCGCCACGGCGGATATGCGTACCCGCGAGGAAATCGTCCAGCGTCTGCACCTGCAGAATGCCGAGCGTTTTCTGTCGAGCTTCGATCGGCCGAATATCTTCTACCGCATCGTGCCCAAAGAGCAGCCGCGCAAGCAGTTGCTGAACTTCCTCGCGGCGCGCAAGGGCGATGCCGGCATAGTCTATTGCTTGTCGCGCAAGAAGGTCGAGGAGGTCGCCTCTTTCCTGTCTGAGCAGGGCTACCCGGCGCTGCCCTATCACGCCGGCCTGGCTAACGAGCTGCGTGCCTATCACCAGAAGCGCTTTCTCAACGAGGAAGGGCTGATCATGGTCGCGACCATTGCTTTCGGCATGGGTATCGACAAACCCAACGTGCGTTTCGTCGCCCACCTGGATCTGCCGAAATCTCTGGAAGCCTATTACCAGGAAACCGGTCGTGCTGGTCGCGATGGTTTGCCGGCGGATGCCTGGATGGCTTACGGCCTGCAGGATGTGATTTTCCTCAAGCAGATGCTCAACAACTCCGAGGGTGACGAGCGGCATAAGCGCGTCGAGCAGCACAAACTCGACGCCATGTTGGCGCTGTGCGAGGAAACCCGCTGCCGCCGTCAGTCGCTGCTGGCCTACTTCGATGAAGACATGCCGCAACCGTGCGGACACTGCGACAACTGCATGGACGGCGTACAGACCTGGGATGCCACCGAGCCGGCGCGTCAGGCGCTGTCGGCGATCTACCGCACTGGCCAACGTTATGGCGTGGGGCATCTGGTCGATGTGTTGCTCGGCCGTGATAACGATAGAATCCGCACGGTCGGCCATCAGCATCTGGCGGTGTTTGGCATCGGTAAAGCATTTGCCGAAGGCGAGTGGCGTTCGTTGTTCCGCCAGCTGGTGGCGCGCGGGTTGGCGGATGTCGACCTTGAAGGTTTCGGCGGCCTGCGTCTTTCTGACAGTTGCCGGCCTTTGCTCAAAGGCGAGGTCAGCCTGCAGCTGCGCCGCGATCTGAAACCGCAACAAAGCGCCAAGGCGTCCAGCAGTGCCGCCAGCCAATTGGTGCGTGGTGAGGAGCGCGGTCAGTGGGACGCCCTACGTGCCCTGCGGCGCAAGTTAGCGGAAGAACATGGCGTGCCGCCGTATGTGATCTTCCCGGATGCCACCTTGCTGGAAATGCTGCGCAGCAAGCCCAGCACCCTGGCCGAGATGGCGCGGGTCAGTGGCGTCGGTGCGCGCAAGCTGGAGCGTTACGGCGAGGCCTTCCTGGCCGTGCTCGGTGCGGGTGATGACGCGCCGCGTGCGGTGGTCGATCTGCGTCACGAGTTAGTCAGCCTGGCGCGTGCCGGCATGACCCCGGCGCAGATTGCCAGCCAGCTCAGTTGCAGCGAAAAGAATGTTTACGGCCTGTTGGCTGAAGCCATTGGCCGTCAGCAGTTGTCGCTGGAGCAGGCGCTGGATGTGCCCGAGGCCTTGCTCGGCGAGATTCAGGACGCCTTTCTCGACGGTGAGGGCGAGTTACCGCCGGTAGCCGCCATCAGCGAGCAGTTTGCCGGGCGTGTTGAGCTGGGCATCCTGCACTGTGTGCGCGCGGCCTTGCAGGCAGAATTCGAAGCCTAAAGTGCGACCGTAAATCGCGCGCTCTGCGCAAATGACCGATTTTGCCGCTGTGCTTGGCGCGTGGGGTGAATGTGTGTACAGCGGTTCCGGTGCTAGCATCGCCGGGTCTCCCTTGCATGAATTGCCCCATGGACCGACTGATTCAGGCCAACGGCCAGCCGCACTACGGCATCTTTCCCGCTGCGCCGGGGCTGATCAATTACCGCGACTTCGACTTTCGCTCGCCCATGGGTCGCAAGCTAGGTGCTTTAGCCAAGTGGCGGCGCTTCCATCAATTCCAGTATTTCGGCCTGATCAGTGATGAGCTGATTGGCGGCTGCGCCCTGGCCAATCTCAGTCTGCTGGGAGTGGGTTTTGTTTACCTGTTTCACCCGGCCAGCGGGCGGATGATCGAACGTCAGTTCAAGCTGCCGCTGGGGTTTGGAACGCACTTCTCTCAGCAACCGAATGACGGCGTGTGTGAGTTGCGCAGCGGACGCAACCGATTGCGCCTAGAAAACTGCGCCACGTCGCAAGAAAAACGCCTGCTGGTGGAGCTGGATGACGGCACGCATATCGACGCCTGCTTTTCCGATGCGCCGCCAACGTTTCAGCCGTTGTGCATCAATACGCCAGCGGGTGTGAATGGCTGGGTCTATGCGCAGAAGGTCGCCGGGGTACGCTGCACGGGGCAGGTACGCAGCACGCTGGGCGATTTTGACCTGGGGCAGATTGGCGCATTTGCTCATCACGATTGGTCAGCCGGTTATATGCGCCCTGAAACCCACTGGAACTGGGCCTGTTTATCCGCTCTGGCGGGCGAGCAGCGGGTGGGGCTGAATCTGTCCTGCGGGGTTAATGAAACCAGCTTTACCGAAAATTGTTTTTGGCTCGACGGTGAGCTGCACAAGGTGGATACGGTGCGTTTTGCCTTTGATCGCGACCAGCCATTGCAGCCCTGGTTGATCCACTCCTATGACGGTCAGGTAGAACTAAGGTTCGAGGGCCGTGGTTTGCACAAAGAGCGGCTGAACGTGGGGCTGCTGGCGAGTAACTTCAAACAGATTTTCGGTCAGTTCAGCGGCGTATTACGTCCGCCCGGAAAGCCCGAAGTGCGCATCGATAAGCGCTGGGGCTTTGTCGAGGATCAGTACGTAAAGTGGTGAAACCCTTTGCAGGCTTGCCTCGTCAAAAGGGTTATGGTTAGCTGGCTAATAATTAGTTTTTTATAGTTAAGAGCCGTTAACCATGTCACTTACCGATCAACACCGCTTTGCCATGCAAGTTGCTCAACTCTCCCGCGCCTGGCGCGCTGAACTGGACCGCCGCTTGGTCGGCCTGGGGCTTTCTCAGGCTCGTTGGTTGGTCCTGCTGCATCTGGGGCGTTTTGCTGAGTTGCCGACCCAGCGTGAATTGGCGCAGAGCGTTGGCGTCGAAGGGCCCACCCTGGCGCGCCTGCTTGACAGCCTGGAAGCCCAAGGCTTGGTCAGCCGCTTGGCCGTGCCTGAAGACCGGCGGGCGAAGAAGATTGCCCTGATGCCGGAAGCCCGCCCGCTGATTGAAAAGATCGAGGCGATCTCCTCACAGCTGCGTGAGGAAGCCTTCGCCGGCATCGATGAAGAGGAATTACGGCGCTGCCAGAAGGTCTATGCCCAGGTGTTGAGTAACCTGGAAAAGCGCTAATGCGTGATGACCTGCAGGCGCTGCAGCAACGTTTCGGGCCGCGTTACCCGCAGTGGCTGCTGGCGTTGTTGATGGTCGGCAGCATGGCGATGGTGCTGGCTTCCACCAGTATCAACGTCGCCTTGCCGGCCATCATGGCGGACTTTTCTATAGGCCGGCCGCTGGCGCAGTGGCTGTCCACTGGATTTCTCGCGGCCATGACCGCTGGCTTGTTGTTGGCTGCCTGGGCCCAGGCGCGCTTTGGCGCACGGCGTACGGCGCAGTTCGGTCTGCTGCTGTTTATCATCAGCTCGTTGTTGGCCCTGGTGGCTCACGCCGCCTGGCAACTGATCGCCCTGCGCATTGTGCAGGGGCTGTGCGCCGGGATTGTGCAGCCGTTGGCCATGGTGCTGATTTTTCGTGTATTTGCCGACGGCGGCCGCGGTATGGCATTGGGCCTGTATGGCCTGGGGGTCATGCTGGCGCCGTCATTGGGGCCGGGGATTGGCGGCTACTTGGTCGACCATTTCGGCTGGGCGGCGATCTTCTGGATGCCGTTGCCGCTGTGTCTGCTGGTCATGCTGGCCGGCCAGTGGTTGTTGCCCAGTGTGGGTGAGCGCAGCACGCCGCGCCTGGATATCCAAGCCTTTGCCTGGTTGAGTGTGGCGATATTCGCCGCGCTGTTTTTCTTTGCTGAAGCGCAGCGTTTTGCCTGGGACGCTCCTCGCGTCTGGTTACCCGGCACTCTGGCGCTGCTGGCCGGCCTGGTGTTTATTCAGCGCAGCCGGCGTGCAGTTCAGCCTTTACTGCCGCTGACATTGTGGCGGCATGCGGGTTTTCGTAGCGCCAGTTGGGTCGCGCTGACCCTGGGCTTGGGGTTGTATGGCTCGACTTACCTAATCCCGCTGTACCTGCAAACCGTTGAAGGTTTCAGCGCCGGCCGGGCGGGCATGTTGCTGTTGCCGGCCGGTTTATTAATGGGCATGGCGTCCTTTCTCGGTGGTTGGCTCAGTGATCGACTGTCAGCGGCGCTGCTGCTGAGTGCTGGCCTGCTGATTTTTGCCCTATCGGCGGCAGGGTTGGCTTGGATCGAGCAGGGCGCTTCATTCCTTGTGTTGTGCTTCTGGGCCAGTGTGGGGCGGGTCGGTCTGGGGATATTGCTGCCGGCGTTGAGCACCGGCTCGCTGGATATCCTCAGCCCTGAAGAACTGGCTCAGGGCGCAGGGGCCATTACCTTCGTCCGTCAATTGGGTGGCGCGTTTGGGGTGAATCTGCTGACGTTCTTTCTGGAGTGGCGGCACAGCGCCGAAGGCGGCGATCAATTGGCCGAGATGCTGGCCTTTAAACAGAGCTTCTGGCTAGTGGCCGGGGTGTTCGCCGTCACGGTACTGGCGGCCTGGGGCGTCAAGTCGAGCAGGCGCTGAGCGCTAGGCTTCAGTGTGACGGAGTTGTCGTTTTCTTGACCGTTAGCCTATGCTTGCGCCTGTGCTGGCTTTTTGCCAAATAACTGTTGGCTTTTCAGCAGTCAGTCCTTCGTTATTGCCGCCATGCACCAGCCGGGTTAAACACGGAATGTATCTCTCCGCGCAGCATTTGCCGGCTTCTGTACGTTCGTAAGCGCTGGACGCGCACGCTTTCAATGGGAAGCGGCGAGGGCACAGAGACGGATTCACCGGGAGCGTTTTTTATGGCAAAGGTTCGTCAGTTACTGATTGGTTTGGCCTCCGGCTCAGCCCTCTATTCGGGACTGGTCCCAGCACTGGGGCTGGGTGAAATCACGCTGCATTCGGCGCTTAGTCAGCCGTTGGATGCTGAAATCGAATTGTTTGATGTGGGTGATCTGAGTGACGCCGACATGCGCGTGCGCCTGGCACCCGCTGATGTGTTCAGCCGTTCCGGCGTTGAACGTTTGTATTTTTTTAATAGCCTGCGCTTCACCCCACTGCTGCGAGGCGGTAAAAGCGTGATTCGCGTGGTGTCGACCCAAGTAGTGCGCGAGCCCTATCTGAACTTTATCGTTGAGGTGGCGCGCCCCAGCGGCAAGTTATACCGCGAGTACACCGTACTGCTCGACCCTCCCAGCTCTGTTGCCTATAACCGTTTGCCCGAACCTTCTGCGGTGTCTGCCACACCGCGTGCTGCGGTTAGCGAACGCGCCCAGCCGAAGGTTTTACCAGCTGCACAACAGGGCAACAGCTACAGCGTGGTCAGTGGCGATAGCTTGTGGAAGATTGCCACGCGCTTGACCGCCGATACTGGCCATGCGCCCCAAGCGCTGATGGACGATATCCAGGCCCTGAATCCTCAGGCTTTTATCGAGGGCGATGTCAGCCGCCTGCGTGCCGGTGCGAAATTGTTATTGCCCGACCGCATCGCCAGTGCGCCGTCCAGCGCAGCCAAGCCGGCTGTTACAGAAGGCTTTTTACAAGTTGTTGAGGACGCCGAGGCTGCACCCGCACCCGCCGTCAGCGCTGACCTGCCGGCTGAGGTGCTGATCCAGGAGCAGGCCCGCGTCGAGCAGGAGCTGGCCATCCAAACCGCTGAAACCTTGCAATTGCAGCAGAGCTTGGCGCAGCTGAGCCAGCAGGTGCAGCAGTTGCAGGAGCAGATGAGCACCCGTGATCAGCAGATTGCCGATCTTCAGGCTGAGTTGGCTGCCAGTCGCGCGAGTGCCGCTGCTGCGGTTACACCTGCCACTGTTGCGGTCAATCCACCGGTGGCGCCTGAGTCAGGCAGCAACTGGCTGGGGATCATCGCCGGGCTGCTGGTGCTGTTGCTCGCCGCTGTTGCAGGTCTGTTCTGGCGTACTAGAAAGCCGCTAGAGCCCGCGCCTCTGCCTGTTATGCCTGCGGTCATACCTAACCCCCCCAAGGCGCAGCGTGTTGTGCCGGCCGAACCCGCTGTTGCGGTTTCAAAAAGCCCTCGCGACGCTACGCGTGCCGGCCCGGTATGGCCTGCGGCGGGTGAGGATGCCTTGCAAAGCGCCAATGTCTACATCGCCTATGGCCGCTTAAATGAGGCTGCCAGTACCTTGGAGCGTGCCTGGGAAGCGCAGCCGCAACGCAGTGATATTGGCTTTCGTCTGCTCGAAGTGCTGGCGTTGTTGGGTGATGCCCAGGGCTTTAATGCGCAGGAGTTACGGCTGCGTGAGTCTGGCTTTAATCCGGCTCGTATCGACGAGTTGAAAGCGCGGCACGTTGAGCTGCTCGATGTGCCTTCGCCCAGCCAGATTGATGACATGGTGCTGCAACTCGATGAAGTCGAGGCCGCGCCCGTTGAGCCGTTTGCGAATGACGTTCAGCTCAACCTCGATGAGATGTCCTTGGATGCCGACTGGGACCTGGTGAGCCCCTTTGCCCCTGCGGCGAAGAATAAGGCGCTGGACAAGCCAGGGCGTGCTGCCGAGCAGCGCAAGGGTTCGGATATTTTTGAGCCCTCAGCGCGGGATGCGCGTAGCCCGTTTGCTGAGTCGATGTTGGTGGAGGAGAGCCCACATGACAGTTGGGAGACCGACGAGCTTAACGTAGCCTTTTTGGATGATTTCGATGAGCTGGCGGACAGCAACGATAACGTCTCAAAACTGAACACGGCGTTGGCTTATATCGAGCAGGGTAGCTTGGACAGTGCCTGCCAAATCCTCAATGAAGTGATCAATGAGGGCGATGAGCAGCAGAAGCAGGAAGCCCGTCAGCTATTGGCTAAGATCGCCTGATTCAAGGCGCCGTTGACTAACGCCCGCGTGCCTCTGGTACGCGGGCGTTTTGTTATGTCGAGCTTGAGTGGGCGCGCGCTATCATCCGCGTTTCATCCGTTGTGAGCCTGCCAATGTCTACCTCAAAAGCCGAAGTGGTGATCACCTATTGCAGCCAGTGCCAGTGGCTATTGCGCGCGGCCTGGTTAGCCCAAGAGTTGCTGTCGAGCTTTACCGATGATTTGTCCCGGGTCAGCCTCGAACCTGGTACTGGCGGCGTGTTCCGTATTACCTGTGATGGCGTGCAGATATGGGAGCGCAAGGCCGATGGCGGCTTTCCCGAGGCCAAGGTGCTCAAGCAGCGCCTGCGTGACCAGATCGACCCTGCTCGTGATTTAGGGCATAACGACCGTTGAGCGCCGCCAGTCTGTCTTGAAATTACTTGGCCATGCGCGCCGAGAGAAAGATGGCACTGACAATCAGCAGGCCGCCGGCAAGCATGCGCAGGGTGGGTTGTTCGTTGAACAACAGCCAGGCGAAGGCAATTCCATAGACCGGCTCAAGGGCGAAAATAACCGCGGTGGTACGTGCCTTGAGCACCCTCAGGCTGGCCACGAACAAGCTATGCGCCAGGCCGGTACAGAAGATCCCGAGCATGGCCATCCACAGCCAATCCTGTGTCTGAACGCTGGGTAGGCTTGGCCAGGCCAGCGGCATAAAGAGCAGTAACACCGTCAGGTTCTGGTACAGCGCCGCCTGCACCGGATCGATACCGCGAGTGCTGGCGCGATTGAGCAGCGACAGCAGAGCGAACAGCAAACCCGACAGGACTGCCCAGAGCAGCCCGGTGGTGGCCTGGCTGGCCAGATTGAAGTTTGGCGTAACCAGCACCAAGCCTAGGCAGACCAGCGCCACCATGGTGTATTCGATTCGCTGCGTGCGCTCCCGGAACAGCAGCCCTTCGAGCAGCACGGTGAACGCTGGGAAGCTGGCAAAACCCAGGGTGGCGATGGCCACACCAGATATCTGCACCGCCTCAAAGAAGCTCCACCAATGCCCACCGAGTAACGCACCGCCAAGGGCCAGTTGGCTCAGCTGCTTTAGGCTGAGGCGCACCAGCCGTGCATTGCTGATCAGCTTGGCAAAGAGCAGCAGCGCCACCACGGCGAAGAACGCGCGGCCGGCAGAGATCATCTGCGGGGTGGTGTTAGCCAGCTTGCCAAAAATGCCTGAGAGGCCGAACAGCAGGGCGCCAAGATGGATGGCCCACAGCGCGTTACGTGGGTTCATAGCAGGCGTGCACCGTTTGCTACAGGCTTGTCGAAGCTGGCCAGCACCACCTTGTTGTCGGCGTCATACACGCCGGTCACCAGCACCTCGGAGCGTACGCCGGCAATCCGTTTGGCGGCAAAGTTGCACACGCAGAGCACTTGGCGGCCGAGCAACTGTGCGCATTGATAGTGGTCCGTCAGCTGGGCGCTGGATTGTTTGACGCCTAACTCGCCGAGGTCGACCTGCAATACATAGGCGGGCTTCAGGGCTTTTTCATTGCGCGTCGCAGATAGCACGGTGCCGACGCGCAGTTCTACCCGTTGAAATTCGTCCCACTCGATCTGTTGCATGCCGCGGCTCCTCAGACTAAGCAGCGGAGTCTAGGGGGCTGCCGGGCAAAAGTCTGTCGCAGGACTTGCGGCGTTTGTCGCATTACTCGCGCTGTACACGTAAGGCGCGTGCTGACAGGCCAAATTGCCTGCAGAGGGCCGCGGTAAAGGCGCTTTGTGAGGTGTAACCCACGCGTGCGGCGATGTCACCAATGGCCAGGTTGCTGCTTTGCAAGAGTTGACGCGCCAGCTGCAGGCGGCGACTGCGCACATAATCCATAGGCGTTTGCCCGGTCTCACTGAGAAAGCGCACATGAAAGCGTGCCGCTGAGAGGCCTGCCAGGCGCGCCAGATCCGCCACCTGCAGCGGGTGTGCGGCATGCTGATCGATATGTGCATCCAGCGCGGCCAGTGGCAGGGCATTACTTTCGTGGGCCGGCGTATCGCCATGGGTCAGGCTGGCCAGCAGCAGTGCGGCGCCTTGCTGGGCAATCACTGGGTCATTGATCGCGCTGGCCGCCAGCCAATTGACCAATTGGCTTTGCGCGGGAGTGAGGCTGACCGCCGCCGGTTTTTCCAGCAGCCGGCGAGTGGCATCCAGGTGGCTGCCCAGTTGCTGCTGCAACCAGCGCTCGCAAGGCACATCGAGTACCAAGCAATGGCTGCCACGTTCGCTACCGCAGGCGTGCAGGGCAGCGCTGGGCACCACGGCCAGGGTCTGCCTGTTTACTTGGCTGCCATGCCCGGCAACTTCGAACTCCAGTATGCCGCTCAGGCCAAAAACCAACTGCGCGTGGTCATGGCTGTGGCTGAGTAGTTCATGGCTGTAATGACGCAACGACAGCGGCGTGGGCATGCAGGGCTCCTTTTCAGGCGCCAAGTTTACCCATAGATCTGCCTGGCGGTCTGTCATTCAACTGCCATGCGCTTGTCATGGCAGCTTCACTGGCGCTTAGCAGACTCGAGCAAACCCAGCCGGAGGTCGTCTATGACCAGCGCTCAGCTCGCCAAGCCCAGCCGCAAGCAACGTGTCCGCACCCTGTGGATTTCCGATGTTCACCTAGGGACTCGGGACTGCCAAGCCGAACACCTGGCCGCGTTTCTCAAGCGCTATCAAACCGACAAGATCTACCTGGTCGGCGACATCATCGACGGCTGGAAGCTGCGCCGCGGAGTGTACTGGCCGCAGGCACACAGCAACGTCATCCGCCGTCTGTTGACCATGAGCAAGCGTGGCACCGAGGTGATTTACGTCACGGGCAACCATGATGAATTTCTGCGGCGCTATTCGAGCCTGATGCTCGGCAATCTGCAGCTGGTCGACGAGGCCGAGCACATCACCGCCGATGGTCGCCGGCTGTTGGTGATTCACGGCGATCAGTTTGATGTGATCACCCGTTATCACCGCTGGCTGGCTTTTCTCGGTGACTCAGCCTATGAGTTCACCCTGACCCTCAACCGCTGGCTGAATTACTGGCGTTGCCGCTATGGCTACGGCTACTGGTCGCTGTCGGCTTACCTCAAGCACAAGGTTAAGACCGCGGTGAGCTTTATCAGCGACTTTGAACAAGCCATCGTTCATGAGTGCGCCAAGCGTGGTTTTAATGGTGTGATCTGCGGGCATATTCACCATGCCGAAATTCGCTCGATGGGTGAGGTGGAGTACATGAATTGCGGGGATTGGGTGGAGTCCTGCACGGCGCTGATCGAACACCTGGATGGCAGTATCGAGCTGTATCGCCTGGCCGATGATCAGGCGCATCAGCTCCAGGCGGCTTCAGTGGCTGCTGGAGAACCGGCGCTGTGAGGATGCTGATCGTCTCCGACGCCTGGTCGCCGCAGGTCAATGGTGTTGTCACCAGCTTGCAGGCGCTGATTAGCGAGCTGCGCGGCATGGGGCATCAGGTCAAATTGCTATCGCCGGCGGATTTTCGGGCGCTGCCGTGCCCCAGTTATCCAGAGATTGCCCTGGTGTGGGATCTCTGGCGAGTGGGCGCAGCCATTAGGGACTTTCAGCCGGACTGCGTGCACTTGGCCACCGAAGGCCCGCTGGGTTGGGCCGCACGGCGTTGGTTGGTCAAGCGTGGCCTGGCATTCTCCAGCGCCATCCATACGCGCTTTCCGGAATACGTGCACACCCGTTGGCCCTGGGTGCCGTTGAGCTGGGGCTATGGGTTTTTACGGATGTTTCACCAACCCAGTCAGGCGGTATTAGTCACTACCGAGCGCATGCGCGAGACGTTTGCCCGCTGGGGGTTTAAGCGCCTGCTGCTGTGGCGCAAGGGTGTTGATACGCAGCTGTTCCAGCCTTCGGTTAGGCCGCCGCGTGCGGCAGAACCGGTGTTTTTGTATGTGGGACGGATTGCCCCAGAGAAAAATATTGAGGCGTTTCTGGCCCTCGATCTGCCGGGGGAGCAGTGTGTGGTCGGTGACGGCCCGCAGCGTGAGGCGCTGCAGGCGGCTTATCCGCAGGTGCGCTTTCTCGGTTACCAGCATGGTCAGGCGCTGGCCGAGGCTTTTCAGAGCGCCAGCGTATTGGTGTTCCCCTCGCGCACCGATACCTATGGTTTGGTGATGCTTGAGGCCCTGGCCTGTGGCACACCGGTGGCAGCGTTTCCGGTGGCCGGGCCGCTGGATGTATTGCAGGCGGGAGTCAGCGGAGTCATGGATGAGGATTTACGCGCGGCCTGTGTGGCGGCCTTGAGCCTGGATCGCGCGCGCTGCGCCGAGCTGGCCGCGCGGCAATCCTGGCGGGCCTCGGCGCTGGAATTTCTGGCGCAGCAGCCGCTGCTAGACGGTGAGCTGTGCAGGCCGCTTGGTGCAGAACTTACACGCAGTAGGGCCTGATTAGGCGCTTACATGATCACCTTGTCACGCAGCTTATCGGCTGCCTGATTGAGGGCCTGGATGACCTTTTCCTTGTCGAAGTTCTGGATGCCGTTGGTGTCCAGGTACATGGAAAAACCCGGCAGCTCATGCTCAACGTAGCTGGAGGTGGCGCCCAGGTCGCGGCGGAAATCCACCACCTGATAAATCTGCACCGGGCGAGTAAAACCTTTGACGGTAATCTGGCCCTTGTCGCGGCACATGATCACGTCTTTGACCAGCGAGTAGGTCTCGTGGGAAATCAGGATTTCCCCCGAATCGGCGGCGCTTTCCAGGCGGCTGGCCAGGTTCACGTCGCGCCCGATGATGGTGTAGTCCATGCGCGTGTCCGCGCCGAAGTTGCCCACCGTGCAGTAGCCGGTGTTCAGCCCCATACGGATTTCCAACGGCTTGGTGATGCCCTGGGCACGCCACTGCTGGCGTAGCACCTTCATGTGTTTGCGCATGGCGATGGCCATGGACACGGCATTCACCGCATCTTTCTTCGCACCTTTGCTGCTTGGGTCGCCGAAGAACACCATCACGCAGTCGCCGACGAACTTGTCGATGGTGCCGCCGTATTTCAGGCAGATCTTCGACATCTCGTTGAGGTAGGTGTTGAGCAGGTCAGTCAGGGCCTCGGCTTCCAGTTCTTCAGCCAGTTCGGTAAAGCCCTTGATGTCCGAGAAGAACACCGTGAGCTTCTTGCGCTGAGTTTCCAGGCGCACGCTCTTTTTGCCGGTAAAAATCGACTCCCACACTTGCGGCGAGAGGTACTTGGCCAGGTTACGCGCCAGCCGTGCGGCTTTTTCTTGTTCGCGGCTGATGTCGCTGCGTACCTGGGTCAGGCGTAGGCCCTGCTGGTGCACGAAGTAGGCCGTGATGCAGATATACAGGGTGGTAAAGGCAATGCTGACCAGCGCCACCAGTACCGGGGACTGGAAGTTCGCGGTGACGTCGGTTAGGGCAAAGATAAAAATTGCGCTGCTAAAGGCGATTAACGATGCCAGCCCAAGGTAGCGCAGGCCGCCGATGACTAAGGCGCTGAAGGCCATGATCAACAGCGCCATCAGTGAGGGCACCACCGAAAAGCCCAGCAGCGTAAGCACGGCGCCACAGTGCAGTGCATCGATGAAAAGCAGGCTGAGGGTGGTGCGCTGAGGGTGCGCCCGCTTGAAACGCAGGCTCAGGTGGTGCGCCAAATGTGGGTAGAGCAGGGCGTAGGGCACCATCCAGAGAATGTCATAGCCGAAATGCTGGACATAAGTCCCGGCGGCAATACTGGCGGCAATGGCGATATAGGCCAGAACGCGTGAGTAATACTCGCGCAGCGGTGGTGACGGTAAGGTGGGAAGTCGAGGGGCGCTTTTGACATTCATGCGATAGAACAATCCCTGCTGCTCGTCTGGCGCCTCTGTCGGGCACCTGGGTGGCGCACCGAACGGGCTGCGCAAAATAGCCGAGGATCATAACCAAGCCTGCGGCCACCGCCAAGCGCACCTGTCGAAAGGCTGCGCGGGCTGTGACAGGCGTCTGCGTAAGGGCACTTAATGCGTCGCTAAGGCGCGGGCTTGAGCCGGGCGCGTCGGTCCGCGTGGCGAAGTTAGAGGGTCGTTCTGTGGCTTAAAAATCCACTCGCCCGGTGAGCATGTCCTTGAACATGACAAAGTCGCCCATCAGCGACCAGCGCGGGTAGCGGAAGGTGGCGGGTTTGTTGTGTTCAAAGAAGAAGTGGCCGACCCAGGCGAATCCGTAGCCTACAAAGGGCAGGGCGATAAGCAGGCCGAGCGCGCCGGTGAGCACTACATAGGCCAGAATCGCCAGCACCAGCGTGGTGCCGATGAAGTGCAGCCGTCTGCAGGTGCTGTTGCTGTGTTCTTGCAGGTAGTAGGGGTAGAACTCGGCGAAGCTGTTGAAGCGTTCGTGGGTTTCGCGGGTCATCCAGAGGCTCCTCTTATTTGTTTGGGTAGCCGTCAGGGTTGCAGCGGCAGCGGCTTGCTAGCAGTCTAGGTTGCCTGGCGTACCGGGCCACTGACATTCGGTGCCAGTTTAGTATCCTTCTGCGTCTTCCTGACCCTAATAAGAATAAGTGATGAGCGAACGAACCACTTCATCCAGCTGGGCCTCGGGCATTGTGGCGGCCTTGGAACTGGGCTGCGTTGATTGCCATAGCCTGTTTGCTCAGCTCGGTCTCGACTACGCCGCGTTGAGTGACCCCGACGCGCGTTTTGCTCAGGATGCCATGACCCGTCTCTGGCACCTGGCGGTGCAGGCTTCCGGTAACCCAGCCATTGGCCTGAACATGGCGAAGATCCAGCGGCCCTCGGCGTTTAATGTGGTGGGTTATGCGGTGATGAGCAGCCGCAATCTGCAGGAAGGCTTTGCCCGTTTGGTGCGTTATCAGCGGATTATTGCTGAGGGTGCAGACCTCAGTTTTCACCCGACGCCTGAAGGTTATGAAATGCTCCTGGCGATCCATGGTGATCGCCTGCCATCGGCCCGGCAGAGTGCGGAAGCCTCACTGGCGCACTCATTGGCCTTCTGTCGGTGGCTGACGGGTAAAACGCTGCGTCCGCGGCGGGTCAGTTTGATGGGGCCGGCTCCGCAGAATCAGCAGCCCTATGAAGAGGTGTTTCAGTGCCCACTGAAATTCAACGCGCAGCACTATGCGTTGCTGTTTGAACGGGCTGATCTGGATGCGCCGCTGCCCTCGGCAAATGAGGCATTGGCGCAGCTGCATGACCGTTTTGCTGGTGATTACCTGGCGCGGTTTTCCGGCTCGCGGGTCACCCATCAAGTGCGTCAGGTGTTATGCCGCCTGCTGCCTCAGGGGGAGCCCAAGCGTGAAGCGGTGGCGCAAGCGCTGTTGTTGTCTGAGCGCACCTTGCAGCGGCGCTTGCAGGATGAAGGCACCAGCTACCAGCATCTGCTCGATGACACCCGCCGCGAACTGGCCGAGCAGTACTTGGGGCAGGCCAATTTGACCCTGTTGGAAATTTCCTACCTGCTGGGGTTTTCTGACCCGAGTAACTTCTTCCGCGCCTTCCGCCGCTGGTTTGATACCACCCCAGGTGAGTACCGCGCGCGTCTTTAACTATGTATCGTGGTTTTCAGAATCTGTTTACGATCTTGCGAGCTAGAGCCGTGCAAGGCAAAAACAGGCGAGAAACGCAGCGCAGCGAATCAAGCGGAGTGTACGAGCTGTACATGAGCATTACTCGTTTCACTCGCCCTTCGGGTCGCGCTAAAGCGCGTTAGCCGCAAGCGGCTTGCCGAGCCTGTTTTTAACGCAGCAGGGCCGACGCGCAGCAGATCGTAAACAGATTCTTAGTGTCGCCAGAAGGCCGGCAGCATCAGCACCAACACGGTGAGGATTTCCAAACGGCCAAGCAGCATGCCGAAGGTCAGCAGCCATTTCGCTTCGTCTGGCAGGCTGGAGAAGTTACCCGCCGGGCCGATGATCGGGCCCATGCCGGGGCCGACACCGGACACCGTACTGGCCGCGCCGCTAAGTGCGGTGATCCAGTCCAGGCCGCAGAGCGTCAAGCCCAGGGCTAGCACGGCAATCGTGATGGTGAAAAAGAACGAGAACGTCAGGATCGAACGGACGATATCTTCATCCAGGTGATGGCGGTTGTACTGTTGTTTGATCACCGCGCGGGGGTGAATCAGCTGCAGCAGGTTGGCCCTGAGCAGTACATAGGCCACCTGGAAGCGGAATATCTTCAAACCGCCGGCAGTCGAGCCCGAGCAGCCACCGATAAAGCCCAGGTAGAAGAACAACATGCCGGCAAAGCCGCCCCACAATGTGTAATCACCGAGGGCAAAGCCGGTGGTGGTCATGATCGAGGTGGTGTTGAACGCCACATGGCGAATGGCTTCGAGCCAGTGCAGTTCGGTGCTCAGGTAGTACCAGGTGCCCAGCAGCAGCCAGGTGCTGAGCAAAATCGCCAGGAAACCTCTCACCTGCTGGTCTCTGATCAAGGCTTTGTAGTTGCCGCGCAGCATCGAGGCAAACAGCACAAAGGGCAAACTGCCGAGAATCATCAGCACGATGGTGACCCAGTGCACGGCCGGTTCGATCCATTTGCCAACCGACTGGTCGGAGGTGGAGAACCCGCCGGTGGCGATCGCCGACATGGTGTGGTTGATCGCATCAAACACGCCCATACCGGCAATCCACAGCGCCAGGCAGCCGAGCAAGCTGATGCCGACGTAGGCGGCGACCATGTATTTGGCGACCATGTGCGAGCGCGGCATGATTTTTTCTGAGCGGTCCGAGGACTCGGTCTGGAACAGGCGCATGCCACCGATACGCAGCATTGGCAGAATCGCCACGGCCATGGCGATAAAGCCGATACCGCCGAGCCAGTGCAGCAGTGAGCGCCAGATCAGAATCCCCGGCGACATGCTGTCCAGTCCGCTGAGTACGGTAGCGCCCGTGGCAGTGATGCCCGACATGCTTTCAAACACCGCGTCGGTGATGCCCAAGCGCAGAGAAAACATAAAGGGCAGGGCAGCAAAGAGCCCCACCAGCACCCAGCTGGAGACCGTCAGCAGGTACATGTCGCGCGGGCGCAGCTGGATATCCTTGGGCCGTCCCTGGGCGATCATCGCGATGCCCACGACAAAGGTGATCAGGCTCGACCAGAGAAAGGCATTGAGTTCGTCAGGTCGCTCAAACAGCAGCAGCGTCAGCATGGGCACGGCCATGCCGATGGCCAGCGTCAGGAGAAAGATGCCATTGATAAACGCGATGATCCGTAAGGTCGGCCAAGCCATTTAAGCGTGTTCCATTGCAGTAATAGCGAGATTCTAGAGACTGTCGCCGCGCCTGGTCAGTTAATCATCCGGCAGGTGCTCATTTAATGCCGCCAGAATGCCTTAGTGACCAGCACCAGTACGGTCAGAATTTCCAGGCGGCCCAGCAGCATGCCAATAGTTAACAGCCATTTGGCGGCATCTGGCAGGCTGGAGAAGTTGCCAGCAGGGCCAATGATCGGGCCCAAGCCAGGACCCACGTTGCACACCGCCGTCGCGGCCCCGGTGAGGGCGGTGACCCAATCCAGGCCGAGTAAGGTCAGGCCCAGGGCAATCACGCCAATGGTGATGGTGAAGAAAAAGGAAAAGGTGATCAGCGAGCGGACGATCTCTTCATCGAGGTTGTGGTTGTTGTATTGCTGCTTGATCACCGCGCGTGGATGCACCAGCTGCTGCAAGTTGGCCCTGAGTAATACGTAGGCCACCTGAAAGCGGAAGATCTTCAGCCCGCCGGAGGTGGAGCCCGAACAGCCACCAACAAAGGTCAGGTAGAAGAACAGCAGCACGGCGAAGCTGCCCCAAGTGGTGTAATCGCCCAGGGCGAAGCCGGTGGTGGTGACCACTGAAGTGACATTCACCGCGACAATCCGGAAAGCATCCCACCAGCTGTTGTCCGAGTGCAGCCACAGCCAGGTGCCGAAAACCAGCCAGGTGGCCAGCAGGAAACCGAGAAAGCCGCGGACCTGGTGGTCTTTAAACAGGGCTTTACGGTTACCGCGCAACGTCGCGACATACAGGGTAAAGGGCAGGCCGCCGCAAATCATCAGCAGCACCGCTACCCAGTGCACGGCGGGTTGGTTCCAGTTGGCCAGCGATGAGTCTGAGGTCGAATAGCCGCCAGTGGAAATGGAGGTCATTGCGTGGTTGATCGCATCAAACGGCGTCATGCCGGCCAGCCAGAAGCCAATGAAGCCGCCGAGGGTCAGCGTCAGGTAGATAAACAGGATGTATTTGGCGGCCATGTGCGAGCGCGGCATGACCTTCTCGCCCCAGTCCGATGACTCGGTCTGGAACAGGCGCATACCACCGACCCGCAAAAGCGGCAGAATGGCCACGGCCATGCCGATAAAGCCGATCCCGCCCAGCCACTGCAGCATCGAGCGCCAAATCAGCAGCCCAGGTGAGGCGTGATCCAGGCCGGAGAGCACCGTCGAACCTGTAGTGGTAACGCCCGACATGGTCTCGAAGAAGGCATCGGTGTAGCTGATGTGGTGGATCAGCACCATCGGCAGAGCGGCAAAGATGCACACCACCAGCCAGCTGCCAGTGGTCAGCAGGTACATGTCACGCGGGCGCAGCTGCGCATCTTTGGGCCGGCCGGGGATGACCATGGCAATGCCCGCAGCAGCCGTGACCAGGCTGGACCAGAGAAAAGCATTGAGGTCATCGGAGCGTGAATACAGCAGCAGCGTCAGCATCGGGATCAGCATGCTGGCCGCTAGGGTGATCAGGAATATGCCGAGGATAAAAGCAATGATGCGCAGTGTCGGCAATGACATGGGGTCGGCTCGGTAACTGGGGCAAAGGGGCGCTATTCTACGCGCGCTGTGGCGGCTGTACAGCGCTTGCATTAGGCGCTTTACAAGCGCTTGGCGCAGCATAGAATAGCCGCCCGGTGCCGGCCCTCTGCCGGTTTCTGAGTCCTCAAAATCATGTCTGATAGCAATCCTTGCTTGAGCTGTGGCGCGTGCTGCGCGCACTTTCGTGTGTCTTTTTTCTGGGGTGAGTGCCAGTCGGCCGGTGGTCTGATGCCGGACGATCAGGTGGTGTTGATCACCCCCCAGCGTGTTGCCATGCGCGGCACGGACAGTAAACCGGCGCGTTGTAACGCCTTGATGGGGGATGTCGGCCAGGGCGTGCGCTGCACGCTCTATAAAGAACGCTCCAGCACCTGCCGTGAATTCGAGGCCTCCTGGGTTAACGGCGAGCACAACCCGCAGTGTGATGCGGCGCGCAGTGCACACGGATTGCCGCCGTTGATGCCACCGGTGTCGCCCAGTGTTTCGCCTGAGCGGGTGGCCTAGAACCTGCTCATGGGATTGCCCGCCCGAGCTCCGCAGGCACTAGAATGGCCAATTGATTGAATTGCCGAGGTGACTGATGGACGCTCTTGACGCGTTGCTAAACCGTGTTTCTGCGCCGCGCTTGGTGGCGCCGGCACCCGATGCCGCGCAGCGTGAACTGTTGTTTCGCGCGGCCTTACGTGCGCCTGATCATGGTCAGTTGCGCCCCTGGCGCTTTCTGACGGTTGAGGGGGACGCGCTGACGCAGCTGGGTGAACTGTTTGCCGGTGCATTACCGGCCGATGCCAGCCCGGAGGCGGTGAGCAAAGCCCAGGCGATGCCGCTGCGTGCGCCGTTACTGGTGTTGGTGATTGCCCGCGTGCAGGCTGATTCGAAAGTCCCAGCCCAGGAGCAGGTGCTAGCCGCCGGCTGCGCTGCGCACAGCATTTTATTGGCGGCCCATGCTCAGGGCATCGGCGCGGTCTGGCGCACGGGTGATATGGCCTACAACCAATACGTCACTGCCGGCTTGGGCCTGGGTGCAGCTGAGCAGCTGATTGCCTACCTCTACCTGGGCACGCCGGCGCGCGAATTGCGCGCGGTGCCGGCGGTACAGGTGAGTGATTTTGTCAGCACTTGGCCGGCGTCTGATTCGGCGGAGTAAGCGGCACACGCAGGGTGGCGACAAAGCCACCTTGTGCGTGGTTACTCAGTTCCAGCTGGCCACCATGGCGCTCGGCCGCACGCCGGGCGATGGCTAATCCCAGGCCATGACCGCTGCTGGTTTGTCCTGGAGCTCGGTAAAAGGGTTCGCCAAGGCGTGCCAACTGCTCAGGGGCTACGCCGGGGCCGTGGTCGCGTACGCTCAGGCATAGTTGCTCGGCGTTTCGGCTGGCCGTCAGTTCGATGGGTTGCCCGACGGGATTGAAGCGCAGGGCATTGCGCAGCAGGTTGTCCAGTGCGCGTTGCAACATGTCCGCCCAGCCGTTGAGCAATAGGTCGGGCTCCAGCTGAATATTGATCTTTTGCTGCGGTGCGTCTAGGTGCGCCTCTTCGCGCAGGGTGTTTAGCAGCTTCGCGAGGTCGATTGGCTGCGCAGCGCCCGGTTCTGCATCGAGGCGGGCGAGGGCGAGAATTTCACTGATCAGTGCTTCCAAGCGGTCGCATTCCTGGCTCAGGCGCGGCCAGTACTTCTCTCGCTCGACAGCATCTGCACGCTCGGTCAAGGCCAGCGCGATACGCAGGCGTGCCAGTGGTGAGCGCAGTTCGTGGGAGACGTCGCGCAGCAATTGGCGTTGGCTGCTGATCAAGCCTTGCACGCGTTCGCCCATGCGGTTGAAGTCAGCCGCCAGCACGCCGAGTTCATCGCGTCGCTCGGCCAGCTTGGCCAGGCTGCTCTGTTGATAAGCGGTTTGCCCCAGATCATGTACGGCGCCGCGCAGGCGATTCAGCGGGCGTGTGATCGACAATGTGAGCCAGAGGCTGAACAGCGTCAGAACCAGCATGGCAATCGCCAGCGCACTGAGCGGCCAGAGCAAGCTGTCGCGTTGCCAGGCCGCAACTTCGGGGATCGGGATGCGGTAGATAAACAGGTAGGTTTCGCCGCTGCTGGGGCTGGTGTAATCGACACTCAGGCGGCGCCAGG
>Ga0181597_10001695_pt1 | contig 24484 bp, 19 predicted proteins | sample 041ome_5_FD_148647 | JGI IMG/M metagenome (GOLD analysis project Ga0181597, IMG submission 148647) | Coastal salt marsh microbial communities from the Groves Creek Marsh, Skidaway Island, Georgia - 041403US metaG (spades assembly) | ecosystem: Environmental > Aquatic > Marine > Intertidal zone...
CGGGGATCGTTCAGGTTCCCGATCCTCGACTGCAAACCATCCAGTCTTACATTGCCACACAAAAAGTGATTCCCGCAATTCTGAAACTTGTCGATATCGCGGGAATCGTACGTGGAGCTTCCAAAGGGGAAGGGTTGGGAAACAAGTTCCTCTCTCACATTCGGGAAGTCGACGCGATTGTGCATGTCGTGCGTTGTTTTGACGACCCCGACATTATCCATGTCGATGGGGATGTGGACCCATTGCGAGATATCGAGACGATTGAAATTGAGTTGATGCTGGCCGATATGCAGAGCATAGAAGCATCACGACAAAAAGCAGAAAAAAAAGCACGAGCCGGTGACAAAGAATCCAAACAGAGGCTCGAATTGCTCGGCAAGTGCGAGAAGCACCTGGAAGCCGACAAACCGATTCGGTCCCTGGAAATCACAGATCCCGAATTAAACAAGCTTCTTCAAAGCTTTCAATTCCTGACCGCTAAGCCGGTCCTGTACGTTGCCAACGTGGAAGAAGATGATCTTAACGGCGAAGGAGATCTGGTACAGCGAGTTCGTAACAAGGCGCAGGAAGAGAACAGCGAAGTCGTCCCTGTTTGTGCGCGGCTTGAAGCGGAACTTGCCGAGTTGGATGATGAAGATCGAATGGAGATGCTGGAGAGTGTCGGTTTGGTCGAACCGGCTTTAAGTGTTTTGGCACGTGGTGCGTACAAAGCCTTGGGGCTTCATAGCTACTTCACTGCGGGTGAAAAAGAGGTCCGCGCCTGGACAATTCCGATTGGAGCAACGGCACCGCAAGGGGCCGGTGTGATTCATACCGACTTCGAACGAGGATTCATCCGAGCGGAAGTTTATTCACTCCATGATCTGGAAGAGCTTCATTCGGAAAAAGCGATTCGAGAAGCGGGACGGCTACGGGTCGAAGGCAAAGAATACATCATGAAAGATGGCGATATCTGCCACTTCCTCTTCAATGTCTAGCTCCAATGGCTGCATCCATCATCCCAAATTATCACCGGTATTGTGGTTGACTGAAGGGTGAAGGCTGAAACTCCTGCAAGCCTTCCTGATACTCGCGAAGTGCGTTACGCGGTGGATTCTCTGTCCCCGATTCACGCGGCGATCGAGGAAACTGATCGTAGTTAACGGGGGTTTGTGGTGAAAACGAGGGTTGAGTCACCGGTACTCTCATTCCGCTCTGTGGTCCCGAGTTTTGGGACTGCGTGGATGTTTGATGAATGGGGGTTTGAGGTGTTCCGTAGAAAATCTGCGATTCGGAATTCGCAGTTCGTGAGTGATGGGCGTTATGCACATTTTGGGTCCCGTGTTGAGGATCTCCAAACTGTTCATAGTACGCCCGACGAGCGTCGGCTGATTCGGTGCCCGCTGGCTCCCAAGAAACAGGACGCGCCTGCTGAGCCCGGTGATATTCTTCGGACGATGTGATCGGGAAAAGGTTTCCGAAACCGGTGTTCAACGCGGCTCGTTCCAATAAATAGTCTCTTGGACCTTGAGCGGGTTGTTGTTGCCGATCAGAACCATACTGCGAGTAGTCCTGGTTGCCCGGATTGGCGACTTTCTCGGTACGTGTCGGAACGGGAGCTCGATATGTGTCTCCTGTTCCCTGTTGAAAGTTTGGTTCGTAATAATTGGAATCAAGTGCCTGCCGGCCCGTTCCAAATTGATTCATCGAAGGATTGGATTGCCCAAAGTTGGCCGAATTCGTGTTGCTGTTTCCGACATTGTATTCCCCAGCCGTTGGCTGAATTCTCTGCGATCCCGGATTGACGGTATTGAGGGAAACATTGCCGACGGAGTTCCGATTTGCAGAGCCAGAGTTCGCCAAAGCGACTGCCTGCTGAATTTTTTGCTGACTCTCTCCGGGATTCAAACCTCCCTGTTGAAGTAACGCATAGGCTTCTTGTGTGTTGCCTTGAGCGGCGAGAACCAGACCCAGGTTTTTCATAGCGAGAGTGTTCGACGGATCCATTTGTAAGACATAGCTGAGATACGCCTGGCTTTCGTCGAAGTTCTGTTGCAGATAGTAGGAATAGCCCAAGTCGTTCAGCAGATTCATATTGTTCGGATCGACTTTCAACGCAGCCGTGTAGTGTGTCTCGGCGAGAGAATAATTTTTCTGCATGTCGGCGATCATGGCCAATCGGTGATGTGCATGAACATTTCGCGGATCGATTCGCACGACTTCATCATAAAACGCGGCTGCTTTGGCGAGGAGACTTGCGTCAAAGGCTTGATCGCCTTGCGACAGCAATTTCTCCGATTGAGAGAGCGGTTTTTTTAATTCGCGATCCGATTTTCCCATCGTGTCGGGAATCGGTTTGACACTCGCGACGGCGGCAGGCTCTGGCTGAGAGGCCGCCTCTTGCTGTGCGAGATCAAAGACATTCGGTTTCTCCGCTTGCGTATCCACTTTTGATTTGGCAACGAGTCCGGCCGAGTTCTCAGGAACAGATCGCACAAACGGATTCCGGAACGGATTGCGAAATCCACTCGTACCCGATTGGCATCCTGATCCCAGAATGAGTGTGACAAGACAAATGGCTAGCGAGGTTATACGCATGATGATCACCATCCATGGTGAAATGAGGAAATCGAAGGGAAGGGAGTGAGGAATCTCGGAAGGGAGCGAAAGATTAGAGAACTCGCGAAACCGTGTCGAGGCCGAATTGGAGCGGAAATATGAGTTCACGGCTCACTCAAGCCAAAAGCCCTCTGCGCAGCCTTCCCTTTCTTCCTGTTTTAACAAGCAGCGACATCAAGACTCATTGGAAGCGGAGCCTGACGCGGAATCTGACATTGAAGGACGCGCCAATACAATGAATATCTGGAGCGCCAGAAAGATAAAGAGGGGGGCGAAGGCGAGTATCCGGGCCCATTTCATCGCCTCGGGAGACAACATCTGCCCCAGCATCAAGACGACAACCAGCAAAAAAAGTGTCAGCATGAGGACGCCGCAACCGAGTGCCGCCATTTGCGTTTTGAACTGGGAACGCTCCGAAGTCATGTCAAAATAAAGATCGACCGTCCGACGGCGTCGAATTGATTGTTGTGTCGCTTCGACAAGTTCCATGGCGTGGACGAACTCTGGCCAATCTCCCTGGAGACGCAGATCCTTGAAGCTAGCTTCAATCGTATCGAGTTCTTCCAGAAACGCTTCTTCAATTTCTGTTTCATCAACGCTTTCGGAAGAGTCTCCCAATTTCAGTTCGGACAAGCTGTGATCGGCACCTCCGACGAGCGTCACGGTTTGGAGGTTTCCGCGGAGCGTCAATTCCCACGATTCTTCCACTGCGGGGACAATCGACCAGATCGCCTCCGGCAGATTCGACGCCGATAAGGTCACACTTTGCATGGAGACGGCAGAGTCGAGTTCTCCACTGCGCAATGCGGTGACTTGTCCGTATTTGCCACAGAGTTGCCAAAACAAATCGACATCCCATAACAGATGTTGATTGCACTCGGCAATTTTGATCCGGGGATTTCCTGCGGCGTGTGGGTGTCTTCGTTGGATCGTAATTTCAACGGTTTCTCCGACAGTTCCTTCATCCAGAATTTCGCGAAACTGATTCACAAGTGGATGACGCCGCAAAGGGAACAAGGGAGAGAGTGGGACGTGATTATCGTCTCGAATCAAACTCAATTCATAAAGAAAAGCTGAGCCTTGACCGACTGCGGGGAGAATAATGAGAGGTATCTGTTGTGCGGCGAGTTGTTTTGCCGTTTGCAAATTTGCTTCGCGACTACCACACAATAAAACGGCGTCAATTCCATTTAGCTCAAGGAGTTGGGCAGGTTCTGAAAGCCTCTCAATTTGGGGGGGGAGTTCAGTCGCAAACTCGGCTAATCCGGCAGCCCAGAAGATTTGGTGTCGTCGTCCGTTGGTTAAAACGGGTAACCACCGTCTTAACTGTTCGTGATCGCCGAGGAGTCCGAGTTTCATGGTTGGCCGAGTGATTAAATCAGGGAGATCGTTGAGAGATGAGATTCTACCAACTCTATCTTACGAGTTACTTATGAGATCGACCACTTCGTTGAAGCTACGAAAACCTCAAGATTCTTTGATTTCAGGATGCCGCAGATTGCAGATGTTCGGCGACCGAAGCGGTACTGATCGATTTAATGACTCCGCGTTCGGTGATAATGGCCGTAATAAGTTCCGCCGGGGTCACGTCGAATGCCGGGTTAAAGACCTCGACACCGTCAGGAACGGTTTGTTTTCCGAACCCATGTGCAATTTCGTCTCGTCCGCGTTCTTCGATGGGAATGTCCTCACCGGAAGCGAGCGATAGATCGAATGTGCTGGAGGGAGCGGCGATATAAAACGGAATGTTGTGGGCTTTTGCTAATTGAGCGACAGAATACGTTCCGATTTTATTGGCGGCATCTCCATTCCCGGCAATTCGGTCTGCCCCCGTGACAATCGCCTGGATACGTCCCAGTTTCATCGCCCAACCTGCGACAGAATCGCAAATGACGGTCACTGGTATGTTTCGTTGCTGCAGTTCCCATGAAGTGAGCCGGGCACCTTGTAGCAATGGACGAGTTTCATCGGCATAGACGTGAAGTTTTTTCCCTTGTCGATGAGCGGCAAAGAAAACCGACAGCGCGGTTCCGTCTCCGGCAGTGGCCAAGCCGCCCGCATTGCAGTGAGTCAGGACACTGCATTCGTCGGGAAGTAGAGCCGCCCCGTTGTTACCAATCGCGAGACACATCTGCTGGTCTTCGACATCAATCCGTTGGGCTTCTTCCAAAAGCTGTTGCAGGACTTCCGAGGAGGAAAGTTCTGAACGCTGGTTGGCAAATGCTTTCATCCGGTCCAGAGCCCAGAAAAGATTTACGGCCGTCGGACGACTGGTGGCCAAATAATCGGTCACTTCTGTCAGCTTCTCGTTGAACCGATCACGCGGTACATCAGCAGAAGATTGCAAACCGACAATGACCCCATAGGCGGCAGAGACTCCAATGGCAGGAGCACCCCGTACGCTGAGTCGCTTGATGGCGCCCCAAACTGCTTGCACATCGCGGCAGTCAAGAAACACCACTTCCAATGGAAGTAATGTTTGGTCGAGTAAACGAAGATGACCGGACTGGCAATCACCAATCCATTCCAGAGTCTTATAAGGTTGTTCGTTCATAATAAAAGAAAACTCTCCGTGAGCATGAAGCCTTCACGGAGAGTTTGAGAGTTGGCTGGAGGAGAATTAAGGTGAGTATTCGGTGGCGGTCATGTATTGTCGTTCGACTTTCATGACAATTTTCCCATCGGCGATCGATTCTTTGTAGGCCTTTTTCCAATCGGGATCGTCCTTGAAGGCATTCCATGATTTGTCGGCAGCAGCGCGACTCTTATGAGAGATGACATAGATCAACGTGTCTTCTTTATCGACGGGCGTCCAATACATGATGTTCTTGATGCCGTGCTTCTCGAAGATTTTCATCGTGTGGTTTTTGAAGCGTGCATGCAGGTTAGGGAGCTTGCCAGGATGACAGGTGTAAGTCCGAAGTTCGTAGACCGGACCATCCTCTTCCGCAGAGACTTGCTGTGTTGTCGAAGTCACCACTAACGCGGTGATCGCAAATGATAAAAGCATTGCCCATGAACTCAATCGGTGAAGCATTATTGACTCTCCTGACAGGACTGTGTGCGAAACTTTGTACGATTACAGAACGATCAAATCACCCGTCTTCACGAACGAGTAGACCAATGATCGTCTTCATTGATGGTCGAGCAAACGAGCGACAAGTGCAAGCCTTCGTCAGAGAAAGGGGGACAGTTCGTCCTATTCTTCCTCTGAGTCATCGGAGCTCGATGCCTTTTGCTTGTGATGGGGGATCAAATGTCCCCGATAAGCTCGCAGCGGCTTGACGAGATGGAGTTCGATGTAGTCCTGTCGTTTTTCCCAGTTTTCTGAACCGTAAGCAGTGACAGCCGCCAGTGATTCCAGTTCGTCGAGTGTTCTTTCTGCGACTTGCAGACTCTCGCGGACATCGATGAGACCTTCATCAACATTTCGAGGGGAATACCCTTTGCGGAGTTGCCAACGATTCAGCAGAAACTGCACGAGACCATGGAGTTGATCGAACCGCTGCTGATCATCGGGAATCAGGCTTTCTCGATCGAGTATCAGATTCATGGCTCCGATGACGTTGCGAACTGATTTGTCGCGCACATCGCCAAAGTAAACGGTCTTCAAGCGATGATAGAGTTCTTCTTGCGGTGCGAGTCCCGGGTTTCGGGAATACAACTCGGCGGCTTCATGGTGCAGGAAATAACTAATCAACGGGTCATACGGTTCCGAAAACTGATTGAGTTCACCAATTAGCTCTGCACTTCCCGGCTTCGTTTGATGGGCATCGGAGAGTGATTGGAGATATTCAACGCGTCGCTTATCGATGGGGTGCATCTCTTGGCGAGGTTTTTCCCCTTTAACTTGCCGGAGTTCGCTACGTGGCTTCGTGCTTAAGAACTCTTTGAGTTTGGAACGATAAGCCCATGGAAGATCGACAAGATCGGCCATGTTTTTTTGCTGGGTAGTAATTTCTTCGATCCGACGTTTGATGTCAGCAGTTTGTCCGTTTTCTCCCGCCAGACTCGTCAACCGCGAGCGATAGGCCGACAGTGCTTCTGTTTTTTCGTCCCACTTATTGGCCCAGCGAAGAGAATCTTGACTGTGAGAGAACAAGAGTTGCGGAGAGATTGCCGATTGAGTTTGTCCCGAAACGGCAGCCAACAGGTCGGATGTTTTGTCGGCAGTCACAGTGGGAAGTTGCAGGACGTGTCCCCAGTCCCAACCGAATCGTGCCAAGACACGTCGAATCTGTGGTTTTTGTAATCGCTCTGCGAGTTCGTTGTTCTTTTGCAGCTTGTCTGTTGCTCCCGCCAGAAACAGCGTTTCTCCCGGTAACATTTCGACCGCGATGACTTGAGGAAAGACGCTTTGCAGGGTCTTCAGTACATCGGCCCACGCTGCGGGACCGTGATCGTAATGTTGGAATCGTTGACAAAACAGCCCGTTGGGAGCAAGGCGTTTCGCTGCGGACTCATAAAAGTCCGTAGTCATTTCGGTGGCTCCCTCGACCGTGGCCGAACGCATGGGGCTCGAAATGATCACATCGTACATTTTCCCTCTGGCTCGCAACGCCAACTCGGGAGAAACGGTCTGCAAGGTGACTCGGGAGTCGGAAACGGGATTCAATCCCGCCCACGGATTCTCGGTTTGTGCGCCGTAAGTGGCATGGACGAGTGCCGGGTCGGCATCAAAACAGTCGATTTTTTGCACAGGAAAGTCGAGTGTGCTGGAGACAGTGACACCGCAGCCCCATCGACAAATGGCAACATTCGAAACATCACCATGAATGACAGTTGGTAGAACCGCCATCAGAACGTCCGTCGGGAATTGTGGCATGATCCGATAGTCGAGGCTCAAGTAACCTTGCGGGATCCCGTTGCGACGAATCGATGTTTCCAATCCTCGATAATTAAAGACGGTATAAAGATTTTGATCTGTCTGAATGGAGTGAGTGAGTCGTCCGTCATCCAGGTATGGGAGACTCTCCCACGGAACACCGCGACGATATTGGTTCCAGGCGGAAGAATTAAAGAGCAATTTTGCCGGGAGTGTACCGGTTTGCGAGGGAAGCAGAAGTGATGTCACCAGCACAGCGGCAAGTGTGCCGTAAGTCAAGACGACCGGAAATCTGAAGCCGGATTGCCGTTCAGAACGCCGTCCAATCATCAACACAAATGCCGCACATGCTGCAACCGCAATTCCCAATGTGAGCAGTAAAGTTGTTGCCGGAACTCCCGTCTGAAGTAACAGACGCGTGGCCAACCATCCGCCGGGAGCAGTCCACAAAACTGAGATTGTTGGCGTAGCTCGATTTGTTGAGAGAGTTGAATGATAACGACGTAACCACATTCCAAGTGTCAGGCCAGCCAAAGCCGGGAACACTCCCAGAATGAAGAGTCGGGCTGATTGTTGAAAGAAGGAGTTCGACCAATTGGAAGCGAGTTGCAGCATCCAAAGGGTTAATGTCTCTTCCCGGAGAACAAGAGCTGTTGCCGAAAGACATGTGATCAAGACCCAGAGTATCGGTGGGCAATTGCGAAGCACGCCTCCCACTCTTCGCGTTCCACTCAGGCTGAATGCCAGCAGAACAGAACCAACCAGGATGAGAGGTTGACCTGCAAAGATTGTAGAATTCAGTAAAGCCCAGGGGCGCGTGATCAATGTCATGCAAGCCCACAAACCGGCAATGAGGACAGGAGTGAGCCAAAACTGAATGTGATCAGAGAGAGTCAAAGGTGAATTTATTTTGGCTGAGACGCGTTGGAATGTGTCCGGTCCAGTGGACTGCAAACTCCATCCCGCTGAACCCAGCAGCAGAACTGTTGTGCTCCACAATAAATATTTTGCCGGTACGAGAGGGAGAAAGATCGTGAATGAAAGGACAACGCCAGCAAATAATAACCAGCAGGATCGCGTGGCTTGAGTGGTTGGTTGTTGGAAGATTGCGTAGGCGACCAAAAGTGACGGCAATCCAAGGAGTCCAAAAGCGGCAGGTAGCAGACCGATCACTTGCAGCGTGACCGAATCCATTTGAGAAGTCGTGAACCAGTGGGTGCCAACATTACCCAAGTTCACACAAAGAGGGAGCAGCCCCAGCCACGATGTGACTGCCAGCCAGCATGCCCATTGAGGAGCTTGAGGAATCTTGGGAGATCGCAGTGCCCAAAATGCAGCGGAAAGGCCAGTACAGAGAGCGATCACTGCGGCCAGCCCCACCGACAGTCCTACCCCATATAGTGCGATCCAGCTATTGGTCGCCAGGGTCAGTCCACTGCCTGTGATCAGGCAACAGAGCGAGTGAGGAGTGATTAGACTGCTGAATCGGCGCGCAGAGCGTCGAACAATTTCCATTGATTGAGACATGGCGTCCCTGCCAATCGGGTTTGGGTCATTTTTCTATCAGGAGAGAAATTTTGCGGGCTCTCACCTGATCCTGCGCAAGTTGTATCGTATTATGGGTTTTCGCGACAACCCCAGTCTTTATCATGACAAATGGCTCCACGCCTCGATGTTAGCGTCAGGAAATTCCGATGAATCGATGCCTCAAACCGACGATCTATTTATCAATGACACTCTTAGTGACTGTGGGGTTGGGGCTGGGCTTTCCCGAAATATCCTCGGCGAGTGAAAAAGAAGCCAGTTCCAATCTGGCGACATCGATCAACTCCATACAGATCAAGGATTTAAAGCAATCGGTCGCTTTTTTGTCGAGTGATGCTTTAGAGGGGCGAGAGGCCGGCTCCGAAGGTTCTCGTGCGGCGGCTGTGTACCTCATCGAGAAGATGGAAAACTTGGGCTTGGAACCGGCAGGAGATGAGCAAACGTATCAACAGGGTTTTGGGAAGAACTATCAGAATTTGCTGGGACTGCTGCCGGGAAGTGACCCTGAGCTCGCTGACGAAGTGATTGTGATTGGGGCTCACTACGATCATGTCGGGTACGGCTACTCGGGAAATTCGCGCGGAACGGTCGGACAAATTCATAATGGGGCGGACGACAACGGCAGTGGAGTGGCGGCGATTTTGGAGTTTATCGAGGCGGCTTCGATGTTAGAAACAGCTCCTCGTCGATCGATCCTGTTTGTGTTCTGGGATGCGGAAGAACTGGGATTACTCGGCTCCAAACATTGGACAGCCAATCCCACCATTAATCTAAACCGCATCAAGTACTACATCAATCTCGATATGATTGGACGACTCACCGACAACGAGCTGGAGGTTTATGGCAGCCGAACTGCCGATGGATTGCGTCGACTCTATTCGTCCACCAATGAAGATGGCATACGCGCCAAGTTCAATTGGTATTTGCGTCCCGACAGCGATCACTACTCGTTTTTGAAAAAGAATATTCCTTTCCTGATGCCGTTCACGAAAAAGCATGCCGATTATCATCGCGCCTCCGATGACTTCGACAAGGTGAACTATGAGGGACATGAGAAAATTGCGAGGCACTGGTTTCGCATTCTGATTCAACTTGCGAATACTGATGAGTTACCCGCATTTCGCCAAAAGAGTCTGTCTGAGCATGAGGGAATCAGGCGTCGAGTCGAATCGGAGGCCGCACCACCCGTATCGCGTCTTGGGATCTCATGGAACACCGAACAAAGCGAAGAAGCAGGTGAATTAATCATTCGGAATTTGGTTTCGACCTCTCCGGCATGGGCGGCTGGGTTGAGGCCGGGAGACAGGATTTTGGCATTGAATGGCCGACCATTCAAAGATTCTGCGGAGTTTGTCCGAAATGTTTATGCCTCCGAATCAGAATCTGAAATGACAATTCGTCGATCGCAGTCTGAGGAAAGTGAGCAAATTTCGATACGATTAAACGGCCAGCCTGTGTTACTGGGGATCGCTTTTCGCGAGGATGATGCGGAAACACATTCACTGATCGTTTCGCATGTTGTGTCTGATTCAGCCGCCGCAAATGCAGGTTTGCAAAGAAATGATCGTCTCATTCTTGTGTCCGGAAAACCTGTCTATTCGAGACAAGAGTCTGCCGATGAATTACTCAAGGCGCAGAAGCCGGTGGTGATCGAGTACTCTCGTGATGGCGTCGTTACCGAAACGAAGTTGCAGCCGCTGAAAAGACTCGTCAAACCATCGCCAAAGAATGACGCCGAAACAAAAACGAGCGAATAATTCACTCGAATGTTATTGAGGAAACTGCAAGCCAAACTCTCGCAAAGTTTTGGCGACAAGCAGTAGCGGCAAACCTTCAATGGCGGTTGTGTCGGTGCTGCGAACATCTTCGAATAAACTCACACCGTGGTTTTCGAATTGATAACCGCCTGCACAATCGAAGGGCTCGTCGAGATCAACATACGCTTCGATTTCGGCGCTCGTCAAAGGTCGCATCCGGAGAAAAGTCCGGTCGAGAAGCAGGCGTTCTGTCTCTTGATGAATCAGGCAGACCGCTGTGAGAAGTTGATGTGTTTGGCCGGAGAGTTTCGTAAGTTGTTCAATATTTTTTTCACGACTTCCCGGCTTGTCGAGAATTTCCCCATTGATTACGGCAAGCTGGTCTGCACCGATGACGAGTTGGTCGGGATGATCTTTCGCGATTGAGTGCGCTTTTGCCTGGGCAAGCGAGACGGCGAGTTCCTGAGGTTCAGAGATTGATTGTTTGTACTGGGATTCATCGACTCCTGGTGACATCACCTCAAACGGAAGTCCCAGTCTCTTCAAAAGTGATTGTCGGTAGAAGGATGTGCTGGCAAGAATCAGATTCATCGTTTACAGCCCGTTGAAAAACATAATCCTGCTACGAATCCGTTTCTCAACAGACTGTCAGGATCCGCTCTGTGAATGTCTGTCGATTCTTTCACAGATGACCCGATCATGCCAGAGCCATTTTCGTCTCTGATTGGTTCGTGTCTGATTGGAGAGAGAAGCCAGACTTAGAGTTTTCATGGTAGCGACTTGCTGATGGTCATGCCGAGAAAGCTGGCCGGTCGATCTTTCTTGAACGGAGCAATTCTGCTAATTAGTATATACTTCCAGGATTACCGGTTTTAACGCTCGCCGGTGATATGTCGAATTCTTGTAATTCAGCGGTTGTTTGTGCTCTTTCGAGTATTTTCGATTCGAGAGGGGGTATCAGCCGATGATAAAATTGTTGCAGCGAGAGGTCTTTTTTTCCTGAGATTGAAGTCAAAATTCGGGATCTCCGATTGACTCAAAATGAATTTCTTGAAAGAAACCTCATACGGGGATAAGTCTCTACCCGAAATAGAGGTAGGTCGGCTTCCCAGGCCATAAAAACAGCCTCACCAGTCCTGCATTGATCCTTCCAAATTTTACCTACCCAACGGAGTGGCGACGGTGGTTCCTATTCGTTCAGTACTCTGCTTCTTCGTCTGCCTATCGTGCGGCCTGTTCTCAACCTCTATTTTACGTGCGGAAGAGTGCAATTTGGGCCCACTGAATGGTGCCTCTGAGGCCAACGAATCAGATCAGGTTGAGCAGGCTGAGATCGATCCTTTACGGGAAAAAGCCAAATTGGCAATCGAGATCTCCAAGCGTCGCTATCTTGACGGAAATCTCCACACTCCCTGGCAGATTCTGCACGGCATGCTCGCTTTGCGAGGTGATTACGAAATTAAAATCCAAGGCGAAAAATCATCAGCCTTGGAATGGATGCAAAAAGGTCAGACGTACGATCAAAAGCCGTGGGTCAAAAAATCTCCTTATGGAGGTCACTTTCACACCTACACTCAACCGTACCATTTTGAAGGACATCCCAATCAATTTTTGGCGATTCTGACGATGTCCGATCTTCCGGCAGAAACAGAATTTATTGCTTGGGAAAACCGGAAGCCAGTTCCCGTGACAATTCAGCAGATGGTCGAACACGCCAAGATGGTCGTGAACGATCGTGAAGAACAAACCTGGACGTTGTGGGCTCTCAGCAAATATCTTCCTTCCGATGCGGAATGGATCAACAAAGATGGTGAGAGCTGGGGAATTGAACGACTGGTTCTCAAACAGGCACGTGCCAATCTAAACAAAGCCGCTTGCGGTGGAACTCATGGGTTGTTTGCACTGTCTCATGCCCGCAAGCATCACTTGGCTGTCGAAGGCAACGATCTGACGGGAGTTTGGATTGAAGCCGACCAGACAATCAAGAAACACATCAATATCGCTCGTGCGTTACAGTATTCTGATGGGGCATTTTCTTGTGGATACTTTGCGTATCAGGATTACAAAAAGAACTTTGCCGAACGACTTTCGCCCACTGGCCACACTCTCGAATTTTTGATGATGGCTGTGGACGACGAAGAACTTTCCAAAAATTGGATTCGTAAGGGTGTCGAACATGTCGCCAATGATTTGATCGACAATAAGCGAAACTCCATCGATTGCGGTCCCCTGTATCACGCACTCAGCGGACTTGTGATCTTCATGGAACGCACAGAACCGAAACCGGTCATTGTGGAAGAAGTCGTCGCGGAGTTGATTCCGCTGATTGCTCCCAAGCCGGAAATCAAAACCGCATGGTTGCCTTTAGTCGCACCGAAACCAGAAAACATCATTCGCCAAGCGTCTCTTCCCGAAACGGGAACCGCTGCCGAATAACAATTTCTACCGGCCGAACTACATCCGAAATCCTCGTCGTCTCTTAAGGGCGACGAGGATTTTTTGCGTGATACAAAAATCCGTCTTCTGCTCCGATCAAAAGATCGGGGACACCATCCGAGTTCCAATCCGCGGCTGCCGGGCTACTGGTATGTCCTGCCAAAGGGCGGTCAAACAATGGGCCTTCATTTTTGAATTTCCAGCCTCGATCGGTCTCACCGAGATTTCGATACCAATCTGCGTTTTTGCTGTTCAATAAAAGATCGGGCCGCCCGTCTCCATCCCAGTCGGTGATGTCAATTTTTCGACGGCCGCTTCCTCCGGCTCGTTTCTCGTTCAATTGCAACGGTTCTCCGTTTTCGTTCAGAACAAGTCGTTCGCCAGGTAACAGGATCAAACCAGAATCGGTCTTCTGACGGCGGAACACTACCGGATACCCCTCCTGATCAAGGACGAAGAGATCGTTTAAGCCGTCGCCGTTCCAATCGACAATCACCGGGGTCGTCCGCCATTGTGTGACCAATTCTTTTCCGACCGGATTCCACCAGGTCCACTCAGGCTTAGGAGTTTTTCCCTCCCATTCAACTTCAATCGATTTCGCTGCGGCAAGTTTGGGCTTTGCCTGCGTTCCAATGTTTTCCAACCATTGAATCCGTCCCCAAATGGAATTGAAGACGATGTCGGGGAGGCCGTCATGATTCCAGTCGTTGACAGAAATTGTGGTGTAGCCCCATTTCTCTTCACAGGGCCCTTGAATCGAACCGTTCGGTCCCGCCTCGATGCGAAAGACTTCCCCACCTGCTTCGAGACGTTTGGGAGCGGCCCATTTCGGGGTTTCTCCACCTCCCAGATTTTCGATGAAGCCGATGTAACCCGCCGTGTTTCCACACAGGATGTCTTGATCGCCATCATGATCCCAATCATATGAATAGGGAGTCGCCAGCGCACCAAACTTGATGTGTTCTGCTTCTTCTTGAAAGTATCGAGGTGGGAGGAATTGAGGCACGTTGTCGCTGAAGGTCCCTTTGTTTTCGACCAGCGCGACGCGGCCATCTTCATCACCGACAATCAGGTCGAGATCCTTGTCTCCGTCCCAGTCGATGGCCGTAGGAACAATCATTTGCAAATCCATCTCAATGGGCCGGCCATCATGCGCGATCGTTTTACCGACTTGATAGAGAGGCTCGGCTCGCGAACCGATGTTTTCAAAATAAGTGAACGTGTCGCGAAATTCCCCACACAATAAATCGAGATCGCCGTCTCCATCCCAATCCGCGAAGTTGGGAGAGGGCCAGCCATAAACTTCGGGAGTCTTTCCATCGACTCCTTCAATTTCTTCGGGGGAATCAAATTGAGGTTCGTCGTTGGTGCCGATATTCAGTGCGACTCTGATACGGCCTCTTAACGGGCCGTTCGTCCAAACTCCCTCTGAGTTGTAAGCATCATCCCAACCATACTCGGTCCAGTCACCGTAGCCGATGATCACATCGAGCTTTCCGTCCCCGTTGTAGTCTACACGATGCCATTGTCGTGCGCGAGTTTTTCGTCCCTTCATGAAAGACGTATCGACTTTCAATGTCGTTGGTTTTTCGTAGCGTGAATTCAGAAAATCGCTGTATTGAATGTTCTGCACCATCACAACGGGATTGCCGTCAACATACGAAACTCTCGTATTCTGAGATCCGCGACCGATGATTTTTCCAGGTTTGAAAATAGGGAACTTCTCTTTCCCATCAGAGGTGTTTTCAAAGAAGTAAGTGCCGTTCGAGGGTTTGTCGGGACAGACAACAATCAGATCGAGGTCACCATCGGCATCGTAATCCATCGGCATCGGCCATGCCCACAATCCAACACCCAAGTCGACAACCAGTCCGGGGTTGTTGTAAGGGACTCGCTGAAGTGGTGACTCTTGTGCCAGACAGGCCAAAGATGTGCTGAAGAAAATGATGACGAACGGATAAATCGAAGTGCGCATGTTCGGATCCCGGTCAGAGTTCAAGTGTGCGTCGGGAATCTCCTCAGATCGTCGATGCGGACGGTGTCAGATACTTGTCGACATCGTTCGAGACGATCACGCCGTAATTAACGGCTCCCAACCATCCTGACATGATAATCCCTACGGAACCCGCATGATAGAGGCCACCAACTTGTTCGGGGAGATCTTTGCTGACCTGTAATCCCTCGAATTTTGTGCCGAACGAGGCACCGTCCAAGTGTCGCGTGTAATGCTCAAAGGTCCGCGGGGTCGAGGCTTCGATATGATCCACTTTTTGACGGATGTTGGGAACGTATTGTTCAAGACAATCGAGAGTTCCCTCGCAAAGTGCTTCTTTATCTTTCTGATATTCTTCTTCAGGAAGATTAGCCCAGTCGCTGTAGTTGGCATTCGTGGAGGAAACGACCAGATAGCGATTGAGTTCGGGGCGTGTACGTGGGTAGTAGAAAGAGAATGTTCGGCTGCTGATATCTTTACTCAACATTGCATCGATATCGAACCCACTGTGCTCAGAATGGAACAGTAGATCGCCGACATCGTCGAATTCTTCCCCTTCTTTGAGGGCAATATAAACTTGGCAACTGCTGTTGTTCAGTCGGACTGCTTCGGTGGCTTCGACATACTCTTTATCGAGGTTTTCTTTACCGACAAGCTTTAAGACGGTTTGTTTCAGATTGGCGTTGGAGACGATGGCATTACAGCCAATACGCCGACCGTTCACCACGACTCCCGTCACTTTTCGATTGTCGTCGAGTTCAATTTTTTCTACGAGAGAACGGATGCGAATATCGACGCCATTCTTCTCAAGTTCTGCCTTCATCAATTGCACAAGATAATCTGTACCACCTTCAAAGGTGAAGACTCCCTTGTGCATGAAATTGGAAAAGACAATCCCATATGTGATCGCAGGATCCTCAAGTGTAGACCCATTGGCGTAGGTGATCGGCTCCATCAGAAGTCGGACGACATCATCGCGACCCGGAAAGAATTGCTCAAACAACTCTCGGACCGTCATCGATTGAGCGTCATAGAAATTCATACTGCGGGCTTTATCGAAGAAAGCCTGTACGGTTTCTGGCGAGATCCCAAATTTTTCAATCAGGATCTTAGTGAAGTCGGAGCGATCGAATGTTGTGCGTAACGAGAACTGAGGGTTCTCAAATCGAATGCCTTTGAGTTGAACAATTTTATCAGCAATTTCCTGTGTCCAATATTTTCGACAACTCTTGATCATCCCCATCGGGAAGCCGTGCAGCGAGATGTCGAAGATGTGGCCGTTACGCCTTTTGAACCAGGTTGCCATCCCCCCCAATTGGTAATGATGTTCGAGGAGGAGAACCGAATGGCCGGCACGTGCCAGAATGTTAGCAGACGTGAGTCCGGCAAGACCGCTACCGATCACGACGACATCGTAATTGTCTTGGCAGCCTTTGAGAAAATCCTTAGCCATGGTGAGTCTACGCTGTCTTCAAAGTTCTGTGAAATTGTACACTGGTGTTGCCGTTCTCGTTGACGGAAGAATCTGGGCTCAGTTTAGAAAGGCGAGAGGGAAAGTCCAACCATCGAAATGAGAGAGTATTGCATGCTTGCCTCGGCTGAGACTCTGCCTATGATTTTTATGAGGCCAATTTTTCGGCTTGTGACAGAACCTATTGCCTGTTTTTTCGTGACCAGCCCGGAAAACAGAGGTTGAGGCCATCCATTGATCGCAGTTGATGCCGGATGGTAGAAAAACAAGGGATGATGAAGATTATCGATTATACCGAATAGTCAAGATATGAGGTTTTTGACAATTATAGCAAATAGGTATAAATTTGAGTTCAGACGCTTGAAGCCTTAAAGTTTTCCTAGTATCCCTAGAGAGAGAGTTTGACAAAACTCATTGAGGAAAACAGTCTGGTAAGAGGGGAATGGGCAACCATTCTTCATATAGCTGTTACTTTTAGATGTAGAGCCGATTTGGTCAGGTCGGCAAACTGTAAAACAATTGTGAGGGATGCGCCGCTGCCGGTGTCCCTTATGGATCTGTCGGCAGCATAGAAGGAGTTATCAGATGAAGAGTTTATTGAGTCTGTTGATGGTTACCGCCATCATGGTTTCAGTTGCTGATGCTCAGCCACCACAACCGATGGCTGATGGTCATGCAGCTGGACAAGCCGTGGAGTTGTTCACATGTGTGGAAATCGAAGATCCTGAAAACATCGCACCTTGTGCTGTTACCAAGATCATCATGGTTCCCGATCCTTGTGCATGCCACGATCCTTGCGGTAGTTGTGCACCAAAATGCGTCGCTGTGAAGATTTGTGTGCCACCACCAAACCCATGTGCGTGCGGTTGTGAAGCTCACGAAGTTGTTAAATGCAAGAACGGCGGACGTAAGCAGAAGTACGACTACGGTAAGTATTCTGTCGAAGTCACTGTCAAAGACGGATACGTCAAAGTCGATTACGACGACTGATTTCCGTAAAGAACTGCTGAATCAAGCCGGTTGCGAGAAATCGTAGCCGGCTTTTTTTATGCGCATGGAGATTGTTTCAGGGGAGAAGAAGTGAGCAGAGCAAGTCATGACTTCATGAACTCCATCACTTCGTAGCCCCCATGACTCATGCCCAGGCTTTGGTAGACGGCCTGAGCGTTTTGGTTCCCGTGTTCGACGTAAAGCCGGATGCCCAGCACGTCGTCTCGCGACTCAGCTTCTGTGCGGACTGTTTGATAAAGCGACCTAAAAACTCCCCGGTTTCGATGGTCGGGATGCACGTAGACGCTTTGAATCCACCAGATCTCGCCGTTTCTCCAGTCACTCCATTCGAGAGTGATCAGAAGTTGCCCAATCACTGTCTTTTGCTGGCGAGCCACCAGATAACGCCCACGTGAGGAGTCGGCAAAGAGTCCTTTGACACCTCGAACAACCGTCTCGGGATCAAGGAGTTTTCCCTCCGTTTCTTGAGCCATCTGGCAATTGAATTCAGCGAGAGTCTCGATGTCTTCAAGTTGTGCGGGTTCGATGAGGTAATGATCTTCTGACATGTTCATAGCGGTAGGATACTCATATCGGTGAGCTTCTATCGGGTATTTTGCTTTCTCTGAGAGCCTCAAACTGTAACGTCTCGCACGATTATAGGAACACTACGCCTTCTGATGCCGGCGATTTCAATAAAATTCTGGCGTAAACCATTGCCACCACTAGAGAAAGGAAATATGAAAGCATGAAGTTATATGATCTAATCCGGTCGTTTGAGTGTCCGGAATGAGATTGTTCCGCGGAACGGATAGAGGGACTTTCAAAACACGGACCAGCCTTGTTGATCGCAGTGCGTTAGGTTGTGTTGAGGCAGCGGGAAAACTATACTCACCCTCTTTTCCGGGATTCAGCTCGTCAACGATTTGAAAGTATCAACAAGATGCGTTTTTGCCTGATTGACCAAATTACCGAGATCGAAGTCGGAAGTTCGATCTCGGCAATCAAAAATCTTTCATTGGCGGAAGAGTATCTTCAGGATCACTTTCCTGGCTTTCCGGTGATTCCCGGTGTTCTGATGCTGGAAGCGATGGTCCAGACCAGTTCCTGGCTAATGCATCAATCCAACGATTTCCAGTACAGTACAATTCTCTTGAAGCAAGCGAAGGCGTTAAAATTCAATCATTTTCTACAACCTGGAAAAACACTGGTTGTCGAATCAAAGATTCATAAAGCTGAAGGGGAAGAATTCACTTTCAAAGCAAGCGGTACCATTGATGACATTTCGACGGTGAGTGCACGGTTAACACTCAAAGGATTAAACCTTGCCGACCGAGATCCTTCACTGGCTTCCGCCGATGAACGAAACATGACCCACAATAAACAATTGTTTCGTCAGTTGTGGAAGCCGGCTGTTTCAGAGTCATTAGACTCCTGAACGTCGGATTTGTTTCACAGACGCATTTTCATTTTTGAACGAAATTGAGAGCACAGTAATGAGACTCGAAGGTCTAGTCGCATTGGTTACCGGCGGAAGTCGCGGCATCGGTAAAGGAATTGTCGAATCCTTCGTTAAGGAAGGCGCCAAGGTTGCCTTTGTTTACAACTCGTCGAAAGAAGCCGCCGACGCCATCGTCAGCGACCTCTCTTCCATTGGCGAAGTGATTGCCATTCAGGCCGATGTCAAATCTAAAGAAGCGGCACAAAAGGCGGTCGATGAAGTTCTCGAAAAATGGGAACGGATCGACATTCTCGTGAATAACGCGGGAGTCATTCGTGACGGCTTGCTGGCCACCATGGATGAAGACGACTGGCGAACCGTCATCGATACCAACCTCAATTCGGTTTACAACTTCACACAAAGTGTGATGCGTCCGATGATGTCTCAACGCAGCGGACGAATCATCAATATGTCCAGCGTGGCCTCAGAGATGGGGAATCAGGGACAAACAAACTATGCCGCCTCCAAGGGGGGAATCAACGGATTTACAAAATGCCTGGCAGCGGAAGTTGGTCGTCGAAACATTACGGTCAACGCAATTGCTCCAGGATTTATTGAAACAGACATGACGGAAGCCGTTCGTAACGCCGCCGAAGGGGAAATCAAGAAAGCGATTTCACTTCGCAGGTTGGGGAAACCTGAGGACATTGCCAACACGGCTGTCTTTTTGGCCAGTTCGGATGCAAGTTACATTACCGGTCAAGTCATTGAAGTTGACGGGGGATTAACCCTCGGCGGAATTTAATTCAGAGCCTGTTCGGCGATTGCAGCTGGTCAAAAGGCGACAATCGACAGGTGAGCGAACCACGTTTGGGAAACCTTCAGGAGATTTTGCAGATGCCCACTCAAGATGAAATTTTTAAGGTTGTACAGGAAACTCTCGAAGAAGCGCTTGGCGTTGACGATGATGAAGTCACGATGGACGCGACTCTCCAAGGAGACTTGGGAGCGGAGTCGATCGACTTTCTGGACATTCTCTTCCGCCTCGAAAAAGGCTTCGACATCAAGATTCCTCGTGGAGAGCTGTTCCCCGAGAATCTTGCCAGCGCCGATTCCTCGTTCGTTCAGGATGGAAAAGTGACCGAAAGCGGAATCGCTCAGTTGCGAGAAAAAATGCCACACGCCGATGTCGATAAATTGGCCGAAGATCCGGCTGTTGAAAACATCGCCGACTTGTTCACCGTGCGAATGATGGTGAATTTCCTCGACCAGAAACTGAACGGGTAAGTCTTCCGATCAAGTTTGGTTGTCTACACAAAGAGTGAGCTCACCCGATGCGCTGGTTCTGGATCGATCGATTCATTGAATTTGAAAGTGGTTCTTTCGCCAAGGCTGTCAAAAATGTCAGCCTTTCGGAAGAACATATGCACGATCATTTTCCGGGCTTCTCAGTAATGCCGGGATCTTTGATGATTGAAGGGATGGCTCAAACAGGCGGGATTCTGCTTGGCGAAAAGAATGACTTCAAATATGCAGTCATTCTTGCCAAGGTCCCCAAGATGACATTCCTTAGCTGGGCGACACCCGGCGATTCTCTCGTCTATACCGCTCGACTTTTGGACGCGCGTGACGAGGGAGGAACTGTCGAATGCACGGCTCATGTGGGAGACCGTCTGGTGGCGGAGGGTGAAATCGTCTTCGCTCACTTAGACCCGTCTGATCCCACTCTGGGAGCAATCGACCAGAAAAACTTCGTTTTCTCAATGAATTTGCTCGGGATTCTTGAAGTTGGGAAAGCCGGTGACGGAGCGGAAAAACTGTAACAGCGGTCATTTTCGCACCGAATTGCTTTTTCTCGTAAGATGAAACTCCCGCGAACCTGTTTTCACAGGGGGGGAGTTCAGCTATACTTAACGTCAACAGAATATAAGCTCCTGTTGAGAGAACGGTTGGGGAACTGTTCGGCAACGGGATACATAAAGAAACTGGGCAATGAAACGTCGAGTGGTAGTGACCGGTATCGGCTGTGTAACACCGATCGGTAATGACGTCGAAACGATGTGGTCTTCAATACGCGCTGCTAAAAGCGGCGTGGGACCAATTAGTCATTTCGACGCCTCTAATTTTCCGACCAAGTTCGCGGCAGAAGTCAAAGGTTACGACTTCAGTCAATACGTGGATGACCCGGAAGCTTTTGAGTTTGCTGGCCGAAATATTCGGTTCGCAATCGGTGCGGCCTCTCAGGCTGTGTCTGATTCGGGCATCATGGGCTCTGTCGATCCTGCACAGTTTGGTGTGTATCTGGGAGCGGGCGAAGGACAACAGGACTTCCTGATGTTCATGAACATGATTGCCCAGGCGCAACAAAATGGTGAGGTCGATCTCGCCAAGTTCACTCAATACGGTTTGGAAAATTTGCATCCGCAAACCGAACTGGAGCAAGAACCGAACATGCCAGCCGGCCATCTCGCCGGATTGTTTAATGCTCAAGGTCCCAACCTGAATTGTCTCACAGCCTGTGCGGCATCGAGTCAGGCGATTGGTGAAGCGACAGAAATCATTCGTCGAGGTGATGCAGAAGTGATGCTCTCCGGCGGCGCACATACGATGATTCATCCATTCGGTGTGACAGGTTTTAATCTGCTCACGGCTCTTTCGACACGCAATGATTCTCCCGAAACGGCGTCGCGCCCCTTCGACAAAACTCGCGATGGATTTGTGCTGGGCGAAGGTGCCGGCATGGTGATCCTCGAAGAGTATGAGCGAGCCAAAAAACGTGGTGCTAAAATTTATGGAGAGTTGGTTGGGTTTGGTTCGACGGCTGATGCCTATCGCATTACCGATATCCATCCAGAAGGTCGCGGTGCGGTGGCCTGTATTCAAATGGCGTTGAAAGACGCTGGCCTCAATACCGACCAAATCGATTACATCAACGCTCACGGGACAAGCACCTCGGTCAACGACCGCGTGGAAACCATGGCCGTTAAAAAGTCACTGGGAGCCGATGCCGCCAAAACACCGGTCTCCAGTATTAAAAGCATGATGGGTCACCTGATCGCGGCGGCAGGAAGTGTCGAAGCGATCATCTGCCTGTTGGCGATGCGGGATGGTGTGCTCCCCCCCACCATTAACTACACAACTCCCGATCCCGATTGTGATCTGGATTACATCCCGAACGAAGCACGTGATGCGAAAGTGCAGAGAGCTCTTTCCAACAGCTTCGGCTTCGGTGGTCAAAACATTACTTTGATTTTCAACGAATGTGCCTGAGATTATTCGGCGATTTCTCATCCGAATCTCACTCATAAAAATGGAATGTCACAATGACGTGGCTGATTGCTGGAATTCTTATCACTCTACTCGCGGTCGGATATCTCGTCGGCGAAACGAAGATCGTACGCTTGGTGATGTCGATCTTCGAAAGCTCGCCCACGTTCATGCCTCAAGAGGCGAACCCCGATGATGAGGCAGAAATCGTTGAGATACTCACGGTAGACGGAGTCCGTTTGTCGGGATGTCTTTACTCCCATTCCGATTCAGAATCTCGCGGAGTCATTATTTTCTGTCCCGAATTTGGTGCCAACAAATGGAGTTGGAAAAACTACTGCTACGGATTGTGGGAAGCCGGGTTTGATATCCTGGCGATTGATTTTCGCAATCAAGGCCAAAGTGAACGCGTCGATTCCTATCGGGAACTGCACTGGGTCACGGAATTCGAAATCGCAGACGCGACAGCCGCCATTGATTATGTCAAATCTCGTTCAGACCTGTCAGAACGACCGATTGGAATCATGGGTGTCAGTCGGGGTGGTGCTGCGGCATTGGCTGTGGGAGCCGATCATCCTGATGTGGAATTGATCGTCACAGATTCTGCATTCCCGACTCGTCCACTGATGATGTTTTTCGTTGATCGTTGGGTAAAGGTCTATGCCCCTCAATGGATTTATAATCTCGTCCCCCGTTGGCATACCCATTTTACCTTGAATTTGGTGAAGAAATTCAGCCAGTGGTCGCGAAATTGCGAATACGCAGAAATCATTCCTCGCTTTAAACGAATGGCCGACCGCAAGAAAGTTTTGCTGATCGCCGGTTCGCGAGATTCTTTTGTTGATCTGAAAGTCTCTCGACAACTGGAACAGTCTCTCGGTGGAAACTGCGAAGAACTATGGGTGGTTCCGGGTGCCAAACATAACATGGGGAACTCTGTAGCAAGAGAAGAGTATCAGTCTCGAATCGAGACCTTCTTTGCCGCAATGTCTCCTCTACATGTACCGCAGACCCTCGTGCCAGAAGAAGCCACCGCTTGAGCAGTCAAGACAACTTGAATTCAATCAAGTGGTCGGCCCGTTATTGCCTTCTGTAAATGTTGTCGAGAACGAGCATGTCTATTCTGATCACCAATGATGATGGAATCGAAGCTCCGGGTCTGGAATCGCTTCATCAAATCGCGTCGGAATTCGGAAAAGTGACCGTGGTCGCTCCCGACCGTCAGCATTCAGGGTGTGGTCATCGCATTAGTGAAGGGGGCCCCATCTCTGTCGATTCTCAAAGTGATTTTCGATATGCAATCGGAGGGACGCCGGCAGATTGCGCGAGAATCGCGCTCTCTCATCTGGCCCCAGAAACTCAATGGGTGTTTTCTGGAATCAATTCTGGTGGAAACTTGGGGTGTGATGTCTTCATGTCGGGGACAGTTGCCGCGGTCCGCGAAGCGGCATTAATGGGAACTCGCGGGATTGCCATTTCACAATATCGAAATGGGATGAATTCACCTTTCGACTGGAGTCGCTCAGCACGCTGGACAAAAGCCGTGATCGAACGATTGCTCGATGAGCCTTTGCAGCCGGGCGAATTCTGGAATGTGAATCTTCCAGATGTCGAAATTGATAAAGATGTGCCCGATATCATCTTCTGTCCGGTTGATGTTCAGCATTATCAGTTTGAATGCGACTTGCAGGCCGAAGGGTTAGTTTATCGCAGCAATTACCAGCAACGACCTCGAACTCCCGGAAGAGACATTGATGTCTGCTTTGGAGGGAAGATCTCTGTCACGAAGCTGACCGTCTGTAGCAATGCACCGGGAATGAATCAGTAACCACGATAATTCTTTCTTGTGGCACTGATTCCGGGAATCGTTGCTGAATTTCTGATCGTTAGCAGTCACAATGGAACATGTGACTTTGACAGACTCCTTGTTCTTCCGATTGATGATTCCTGATGAATTCCCACGAATCTTTGACTCGACGCAATTTCTGTTCTGCACTCTGTGGTGCCGGTGCGCTCTCTTTGTCGTCAGCGAAACTCTTCGCAGAGACTCAGTTTGATTTTAAATATATTCTTGGTTCGTGCATGTATGGTTATTCGGACTTAAACGAGATCGTTCCTGAAGTCTCGAAAGTAGGTGCGTCGGCGATTGATATTTGGCCGA
>Ga0181597_10001696_pt1 | contig 24482 bp, 5 predicted proteins | sample 041ome_5_FD_148647 | JGI IMG/M metagenome (GOLD analysis project Ga0181597, IMG submission 148647) | Coastal salt marsh microbial communities from the Groves Creek Marsh, Skidaway Island, Georgia - 041403US metaG (spades assembly) | ecosystem: Environmental > Aquatic > Marine > Intertidal zone >...
CAGCGATAGCAGCGGTTCTAAATGGTGATAGGTTTGCACTAGATGGTGCGAATGACCTAGATGTTACCGGTGGAACCACGACTATTGCTGGAGCAGCAGATATTCAATCATCTGGAGCGTATGATGCAGCTAATAGCTCATACACAATCACAGACACAGCAGGAGCCATCCTAGGGGATACTGCAACTGCAATTGATGATGGTGTATCTACAATCAATGTAGATGGTCCAGTTGGGGCCGGAGTAGGTGTGCAGCTGGGTCAGTTAGAGGATGGTCTGCAACTGGAATCCGGAATGAGTTCTGACATTATATTTGATGTGGAGGATTCTGCTTCAAATATCGTTGCTAATGCGGATGGGCTTGATGAGGCTAGAAATGTAACGGTTTATGATACCGTAAATAATTATGTTTCTGATGCCTCTATGTCAGATGCGGCGACTATTGAGGGCATTAATAATTCTGGTTTAACCACCTACAATATTCTTGATACAGCTCAGAATTTATATGACTTAGAGATAACTTCTCAACAAGTTCAAGATTATATGGAGGCTGTAACAGGGTTCGGTGAATCCGTAACTTACGCTCAATTGGCGCAATATGTGGGAATAGTACCTGATACTAGTTTAACCAATCCTTCTTCGAATGCTAACTACACTGAAAGTGATATCGCAGAATATAAAGCAGCTATACCAACTGATGCTGCAAGTTTTGACGAAGTTCAGGGATATATAGCAAATGAGCCATCCTCCACGTTAGAAGAGTACACTATTACTACCGATCCATCTGCTATTGATGTCTCGATAACTGGTGTAACCTCGGCTGATATTTCGGGTGGCAACGGGACTTGGACTGTAAGGGTGGAAGTGGGTGACACATTTGCGGCAGAGGACGTTACGCAAATAATTCCTGATGACACAACCGCTACTGTTGCTGTTTCTGTTTCGAGTGCATCTACCTACGATAACTCTGAAGCAGTTACCACGTATCAGGTGGATGCGCCATTTGTGACCGGTCAAACCTGGGATGCTCAGGCAATCTATGAGTTGGTTCCTGCTATCGCAGCTAAATCCGACATTTATGGTGGTACTAAAACAGAACAGGAAATTGAAACTCATTATTTGTCGGCACTACCAGGTTCTGTAACTACATTTGCTGAATTTGAAGCTGTTGGTGATCACTTACTAAATACGCCAGAAACAGTTGATGCTGACCAATATTTTGACACTACTTACGGGGTAGTTGATGCGGTTATTTCAAACGTGGAAGCGTCTGATGATGCAACAGTAATCATTGGTGAAAGGCTGGCCTCTTATGCAACTCCTGTAACATTTGATATTGCAGATGATATTTCGAACGTTATTGGTAGTGTGCTTCAAACAAATGGAAACTTTGGGGATGTTAGAGATATTATCATTAATGATACAGCTAATATGGCCCAAGGAATTCAGATTATTGAGGGAGCCAACACCGGTACGATAGATGTAAATGTGGATGATACTGCTGGAGCAATTCTGAACGAACTGACAGAAGTTTCTGGTGGCACCAACCTAGATGAGCTTACATCGCTCACGGTAACAGCTGGAGTGGTTGATGTATCATCAGCAGATGACCTCCAATCTGTAACATTCTATGATGCATCTGGAAGTTCCTACACAGTTTCAGATACAGCAGGAGCTATCCTAGGTGATACAGGCACAGTTATTGATGATGGTGTGAGCCATATCAATGTGGCTGGTGATGTTGGAGCCGGAGTAGGCGTACAGCTGGGTCAGCTAGAGGATGCGAGCTTTGAGACTGGTTACTCAGCAGATATCAACTTCAATGTAGTTGATGATGCGAATGATATAGCAGCAGCTCTATCAGGAGATACAACTGATGCGATGGATAATGCAGCTAGCATGATAGTTTCTGGTGGCACAGCTACAGTGACTGAAGCAGCAGATATCCAGGGTGTTGTAGGATATGACTCAGGTGCAAGTTCCTACACAATTACAGATACTGCAGGAGCAGTGCTGAATGCTACCACCGATATTTTAACAAATGACGGAGTGAGCGAGGTAAATGTTTCTAATGTTGTAAAGGCAGATATTGGCGCCAGCTTGGACGAACTTGAAAGCAATCTTAACCAATCACAGTTCACAATACCATTATTGCGTAGTCTGAGGGAATTACAGTTTGAAGAAACTGGCTATTCAGCGGATATCAACTTTAATGTCGTTGATGATGCGAATGCGATAGCTCAAGTGCTTCAAGAAGCCTCACTTAACAATGCTGAAGATGTAGATGTAGTTGGTGGAACAGTATCGGTAGATAGTGCGTCTGATATTCAAGACATTACATCTTATGATGCATCTAACAGTGCTTACACAGTTTCAGATACAGCAGGAGCGATCCTAGGTGATACAGCGACAGTAATTGATGATGGTGTGAGCCACATCAATGTAGATGGTAATGTTGGAGCCGGAGTAGGCGTACAGCTGGGTCAGCTAGAGGATGCGAGCTTTGAGACTGGTTACTCAGCAGATATCAACTTCAATGTAGTTGATGATGCGAATGATATAGCAGCAGCTCTATCAGGAGATACAACTGATGCGATGGATAATGCAGCTAGCATGATAGTTTCTGGTGGCACAGCTACAGTGACTGAAGCAGCAGATATCCAGGGTGTTGTAGGATATGACTCAGGTGCAAGTTCCTACACAATTACAGATAGTGCAGACGCTGTCTTAACAGCATTGAATGAGAGCACTATACTGAATGATGGTGTATCGGGTGTTGTTGTAACGGATGCGACAGGTGCGGGTTATGTGAATGCATCAGATGGTGAGGCATTATCCGAGCTTGAGGGTCTGTTGCAGACAGCTACGAATGATAGTGCAGCTGACATTGAGTTCCGCGTTGAAGATGATGCGGCAGCGATAGCAGCGGTTCTAAATGGTGATAGGTTTGCACTAGATGGTGCGAATGACCTAGATGTTACCGGTGGAACCACGACTATTGCTGGAGCAGCAGATATTCAATCATCTGGAGCGTATGATGCGGCTAATAGCGATTACACAATCACAGACACAGCAGGAGCCATCCTAGGGGATACTGCAACTGCAATTGATGATGGTGTGAGCGATATTACTGTATTAAATACGGTCGATGCAGCTCAGGGCGTTCAGTTGAGCTCTCTTGAGGCCCAGTTAGCAGTTGAAACGGGCTCTAACGCAGCTGACGTAAACTTCAATGTTGAAGATTCATCTGGTGTGTTCTTTACAGTTGATAACGATACAACCTCAGCGATTGATATGACAGGCGCAAATTCGGTTGTTATAGAAAGCCAGGGTGAGGCCCTTGGTAGCGCTGAATATGACGCGCTTGCCGCTCAAGTTGAGGGAAGCGTTTCTGGTTGGATTGATTACGCCGCTGTGAAGCCCGTTATATCAGACTTCCAGGTTGATACAGGTATATACGACAATGATAATGAAACAGCTGATGCCGATATTGTGCTTGAAGTCAAGGCAGAGCGCGGTTCTACCTTCGTAATTGAAAATAACGGTAGTGTAGTTTCTGTATCAAATGTCTCTATTTCAGAGGCATTGGCGAATGAGGCTGGATTATCTGAAAGTTCAAGGTCCGGACAAACAAATACAAATTATGAGTATGACCTAGTTACCTATCAAATTACGTTTGGTACCTCTCTCACAGAGGGTGCAAATAATATCGCTGTAACCGCGAAAGATGCCGCGGGTAATTCCGCAACATCTGATGCGCTGAGCGTTACTTACGACCAGACAAATCCAACTACAACCGCTATCCTCTATCCTGCTAATGACGGAGTAATTACGGATACAAACCTTACGGTTAAGGGTGTTGTAACTGAAAATTCAATTCCTGACTTTGATGGAAGTGGAGAAACAGCTTTACAGTTGTTCTCTAGTGATGGCACGGAGCTTCCATCTTCAGTTGCCGGAATACATGTTAACACATCAACCGGTGCATGGGATGTCACTCTATCTGGTGATGATATAAGGGTAATTGGTCAGGGTGCTGGACGTGATATCGTAATACGCTCTCATGATTTAGCCGGAAATTTCTCCGATTTAACTGTCTCATATGATGTGTATGCGACTTCATCTCTAGATACGGATAATATGGTGGAGTATGGCCAGCTCGGTAATGCGCTTCTCGGCTCCGCTATCTCAGATGGTGATAATTCAAATTCATTTGATTATGACCAGGATGGGGAGTTGTTTGTAGTAGACTCAACCGGCGCTGCTCTTCTCGATACTCAAGGCCAGCCTGTTGGAGAAGATGCATTAGATTTCATTAATTTCTCTGAACTAACTGGTGATGTCGTATTTAATGCGGCTGCAGGCGGCGGAACTGAGGCAGCATTGGCCCCAGTTATTGAGAAAGACGCCCAGCTTAGCTCTGATATCGACACAGGATATGATGTGATTATTTCTGGTCAGGGTAATGATGAACTCTTCGGTATGCCAACTGTATCAGAAATCTTTGATGCGGGTGCAGGTTGGAACAGAATTGATGCAGGAAATAGCGATGGCGCAAATGATGCCAATACCGACTTCATTATGTTTGAATCCCTCTATGGTGACATGGAGGCATCTGTAGAGAAAACAGAAGATGGTACTAACTCAGGCCAAACTAAGTTAACGCTATCGAGCCTATCAAATGCAGCTTTAACAACCACTGTATCTGTATCTGTTGCTGGAAATGTATTTACAACGCCAGCTGCGGCAGGAACGCTCACAGCTATTATATCTGAGCTTGCATCACAAATGGATACCCAGACAGCGGATGGAACGTTAGATGGATATGGAATATCTGTTGTGGATGGTGGAACAGCCATTGAAATAACTGGCGATAGTACATTAGCCCCAACAGTTGAAATGATGGGTGTTAATGTAGACCTGGCAAATTCTGTGGATCTCACATCTGAGACAGATAGATTTGCAGACAATGCCTACTTAGCGCAGGCAGCTGATGGTTCAGTGGTTGAGTTAGGGAGCATTGAAAATGGTCCTTCTATTGAGGGTGTGCTAGGAACTGGCTTTAATGACGTCATAATCGGAAATCAGATGGAGAACGTGTTCTTAGCTGGAGCTGGTGATGATTATATTAGCGGTGGTTCCGGAGATGATATTCTTAATGGTGGAGCAGGAAGTGATATTGTCATTGGTGATGACGGTGCAGACCGATTAATAGGTGGTGATGGCGTTGACACACTAACGGGTGGGCTAGGCAGAGATACTTTTGTCTTAGACGCTGGGTCAACGGATACTATTACTGATTTTGATGTTTCCGCGATTTTATCAAATGAAGCTTCAAGAACAGGTATTAATGACCGCCTAGAGTTTGCAATAACATACTCTGATTTGATTGATGCAGGAGTGGCTTCTGCCAATATTGGAAATGCTAACTATGGCTTCAGATATTATCTTGTCGAGGATAGTGACCCAACAACTGCATACGGTTGGAAGCTTGATGTAAAGTATGGATTATTAAGTGAGCTAGATTCTCTTGATAGCTATAGCCAGAGGGATGATTACTACAATGCATATGATAGCATCGTATCTAATTGGACCACTGTTGCATCAACCAACTTGAATTGGTCAAGTGACCCATTTGCTCTTGCCAATGAAGATAATCCTCTATCGACATTAGAGTACAGGATGGTTCCGTTTAGTGTAAATGAAGTGTCAACTGGCAGCGGTAGCAACCTTGAATATACTTTAGGTTCTTCTATCATGTTTGCTAGAACGGCGGAGGTTATTAGCACTAATGAGGTTGAGGTAATTACAGGCGCCAGAACCGGAGATATCTTCGTACTTGAAGGTGGCAATGACCTTGTGATGGGTGGTATTGGCTCAGATAGATATGAAGTGAGGCTTCTTGAAGACGATGGAGGAAGCGCAGTTAGCGGTGAATACATCATCAACGAGCTTGGAAGAAGTAATCAAGGGCTCGAAGAAGACACTGTTCTATTGGAGGGTGTAAGAGACCTGAATGACCTAGACTTTACAAGAACAACTCTTGCATCTGAGGAGGCTGGCGCATCTCTTGAGATTGATTACAGTCAGTTCAGAATGGACGATAGTTCTTGGGCAACTGGTTCGGTCACAATATTTAATCAGTTCTCATTAAGCCAATCAGCTCTGTATCAAATTGAGAAAATACAAATTGGTGAAGAGTATGATGCCGAGGAAAGTTCTGACCCATTCGCTATGTTAGTTCAGGAATACTATCTTGCTGATGTTACAAATGAATCATCAATTGCTGGGTTAGCGCTGGATGGTTCTGGACAACAGAATACACTGGCAGCAGATAGCACAGGAGTTCTTCTTGATGGAACAGCAGGTGATATCACTTCAATTGCAGATGGTGATATTTTAACTGCAGATGCAGATGTTGATACCATTATGATTGGTACGGCTGGCAAGTATGATGTGTTTGAGATAAACGCACCAACTGTGTCTGGTTCTAACGCTGATAATTCTCTTCTTGCCAATGAAACTCAGGAAGTTTGGATTTATGGTATGGTTAACTCTGCTGGAAATGCACTTGACTTGGATGATATTATTATCAAGTTGGGTTCAGGAACAGCTCTGAGCAACCCATTATCTGCAGGAGTTCCTGGAACATTGGATATTACCAACCTTGGTATATCTACGCCGGAAATGAGTGATGGAACAACAGATGTTGCTAAGCTATCCCTCGAATTTGGAAACGGAACGGCTGGTGATGCGACAGATGATTATCTGCTAGACCTTTACTTCTCAGATATGGGTAATATTGATGCAGATGTAATTCTGGATAGAATCAGATGGGAATACTAATTGAGTAATTTTATAGTCTTACTTAATTAGGAAAGCGGATATGGACGGAAATAGTTTCAAAGGCATTGTTGGCCAAAAATTAGGGGAAAGCCTTAATAGTAAAAAACGCCGTCAGCTATTGAAAAGATCTTTAGCTGGCGGTGGGGGCCTTAGTTATGCCGATACAATTGGACTAGTGATATGTCTTAGTGTTTTATCTCAGAGGATAGGACATAGTGAAGCAAACGAAAACCCATCTGAAACAGTCTCCATCCCCCAAATTTCTGGTGACCAGGAGCGTTGGACAGTTGCCCTCAGTGGTGTTGCTGCAGAAACATTATATCTCTCAAGTCTTGTATCTAATCTTAGGGAAAATTTATTATCACAGCCATCGTTGGAGTCGCTGAAGTCCAGTGAGAGCGCTTCAAACCAAAGTGAAGCCGTAACAGCGCCTGTCGAAATTGGTCAATGGGCTTTAGACTTAGATAATATGGATACTTCGATAAATGAGTATCTTAACAACGCGGCCTCAACCGAAACAGTTGAGGATTTAGATATACAAATATCATCTAGCTACGATGAACAACTCTCGAAAATGCAACAGTCTGCCGATAAATTCCTATCCGTCATGCAGGAGTTATTTGCTGATGAGCTTGAAACATTGATTGCTGAGAGGGCGAATCAAGAAAATGAAAGTTCTGAAGAAAAAATCGAAGAGATTCTTATTGCGGAAGTAGATGAGGGTGGTTTTAATGCTTACGGCCTGCTTGGGTTGCTTGGACTTGGCGGCGGCGGCGGTGGTGGTGGTGGTTTACTTAGCGCTCTTGGGAGTGGCGCTGTTTCTCGTTTGTTATCTGGATCAGCAATTGATGCTTATGTGAGCGGTGCTACGGTCTGGTGGGATGCTGATAGTGATGGAGTGCTTGATGATGATGAGGTTTCCACTACCACTGATACGGATGGAAGTTACTCGCTAGACGGTGTTGGAACCGGAGGCCATATAGTAATATCAGGCGGTGTTGATATTGATACTGGTGCAGAAGTTGCCACCATGAAAATTCACGTCGATGATATTTCTGATGAGGGAGGTGTGACAGTCACACCGATAACACTTCTCCAAACTTATGGAATAGACGACGCGCTCATTCATGAGATATTAGAAACAGACCCTACAATTGATTTTGGTAATTATGACCCAGTCGAAATTATAGAAAGTGGTATTGGAGATACAGTAGAGGCAGCGCGAATTTTGCTTCATGCTCAGCAATATTTTGCTCTTGTGAATTCTCTCGTTGCACTCGCTGAGGAGCAAGGTTACGAGCACCATGACGCAATTGAGCTTGTTGTAAATGCTATTTATGATGAAGAGGATCATTCCAATCTTGTCGGCGATAATGGTGGTAATAACGCCACAATTGCTGACCTAATAACAATAATGTTTCCAGATTATGGAACGTCAACTGTAACTGACCCTGACGACCCAACATCTACAATCACATTGGCGGAATATGCTGCGTCTAATATTGTTGCGGTAAATGCTGTCATAGCCGATTATATTCCAGATGTGGGTTCAACAGAAGTTTATGTTCATACTGATGAAGCAAAGGCAGCAGCCCTTATTTCTCAAGATGACCTAGTAGCTAATTTTAGAACTATTGGTAAGTTAGACCCAACTGTTAATAAAGAGGATATCGCTGCAGCGCTTAGCACCCACCGTGATGCCACGTCCATCAAATCAGATTTTTTAGAAGTTTATAAACAAAATATTGCACAGCAAGCATCTGCTGGTGGCGCCATGATTACTGGCGTTGATAATATTTCTATAACAGCGAGTGATACTCCAACCGTAATTTTAAGCTCTGAAATTTTATCTAATGATACAAATTTGGGGGAGGGAACGCTTCAACTTAAAGCTGTGGAGCCCTTATTTTCACCAAACGACTATACCACACTAGTCTTGGCGGATAATGAAACTCAATTTTTTGGAGATACATCAAGTTATAACGGATTTGTTAAAGAAACTGATGTTACCTCCACAGACGAGAATGGAATATCTGTAACTAATACAGAATATGAATATCATTTTGACATATCCCACGTCCCAGACGTATTAAATGGATTTGTAAAAATCTCAATTGACCATTTTACGATAGTATTACAGAGAACTAACTTAACCGTTGATTTAGTTGAGCAATTTAAAGAGGCTCTTGCTCTAGCCCACCCAAGGGCTCCAGAAATATATGAAATTGAGGCAAGTTCCCATAACTCAGATCATTTTTATGTAAAACACCGTGATGGCAGCAAAATTAATTCAGAAGATGGTGGCTCGCACGGACCGGTTATAAAGTCGGCAGGGCCCTATGTTCTTGATGATGGTACTGAACTGATAGTTGGAATAAATGATGCAGGTAACGTGCAGGTTACTGCTTCCGAAACTGCGATAGAGGAACTTAAGCTTAATTATATAGCTGCTAATGAAAATAATCAGGGGCATGGGGTAATAAAATTAGCTCTTACCCCGACATTTCAGGAAATAGCTGTCTCTGAAACGGCGGTAACTGAGGTTGATGAGGATGGATCTATATATCTATCTAATGAGACAGATTATGTTGAAACCACTAACTCTGCGATAACAGAAAATTTCTTTGTTAAACTTAGCGGTGTTGAACAAACAGGATTTACTCTTTTTGATATTGATGATGACGGAATAACTGTTCTAGAAACACCTTTAGTCTCAGAGGTAGATGGCGTTTATTCATATAAATATGTATCCGTTAATAATATAGATACTGCCTATATTACTTCACCTAGTAATTTTAATGGGGATGTGAGCTTAAGCTATAAACTTGTCTCTACTGCCGGTAATGGAAAATTTACTGGTGTTTCAGAAATAACTGACCAGACGATTTCATATTTACCAGTATCTGAAACGGGGAGTGATGCCGGTACCATCGTGATATCTGATACTATTGATGGTGCAGAGGTTTCTGTAGAATCAAGCATTATTGCTGTGGTCGAGAGTTCAGATACGCTCGCAACTAAATATTTCACAATAGATGGTGGAGATTTATCCGAAACACGGACAATTCAGCTTTCGAACTTGCCAGATGGGTTGTCTGCTTATGTCAATGGTGTCCTCACTACGCCGTCTGGAGGTCAACTCAGTTTTGTTGTAGATGGTGTAGATAAAACGGAGGTATCTTTTGTAGGAACTGAGGGGTTAATTCAAAGTCAATTTGGCCTTCTGGAAGGTATAAAAGCTGTTATTATCTCGAAAGAAGAAGAAGCCATTGCTTCCACTGGAACTACTGTTAACTTTTCCTTCGATATTGGTGGAGCTTATGGACTTAATGTTGGAAAGTCTATTGTAGAAAGCCCATTAGAGGGTGAAGCCGTTGAGCTGGGCCTACAAGTTAACTCAATAGGTGATGATGCTAATCTTCAAATAGTTATAGATGTTTCTTCTGATAATTTAGCAGAAATTCAAAACAGCATTGCATTGGGCAGAGATAATTCTGGAACATTTATAAATTTTGCAGGCTTCGAAACAGAGCTATTAAATGATTTAGGTGAAGCAGTCACTCTGAATTCTTCTGATGAATTAATTACAATTAATGGTGAATTAAACAAAAGATTTTCTCTAGATTTTGAAATTGCAGCAATCTCAGAGAGTGTTGTTGCCGAAGTATTAGATTTAATAAACACATTAGTAATAGACCCTGGAAACGGTAATTTCAAAGATAATCTAAATGTTAGTATTGATGTAAAAGCACTTGATGAGAATGATTTAGAGCTAGCATCTTTAACATCCCCAATTTTATTAGCCCATGATTATCAGCCAGTAGCAGATGGTGTTACCTTTACTGTTACCGCCGATGACTTAGATTTCTCATCTGGTCAAGAAGATATAAAGCTATCGCTTCTTAAGTTGTTTGAAAATAATACTACCAATATCGATAGCGAAGAAATCGTTTATTTTAGACTGTATGATTTAGCAAACCTTGGTGTTTCGGTAGTGGATGCTGGCGGAAATGCTCTAGGAAGAGTGATTGATAGTTCAGGCACTATTGAAATATCAAAAACTGATGCTCTGAATTCATATTTGTCTTTAAAAGATAATACCGACCTTCCAACGTCTAATTTTTATGTTAAAGCCTTCTCAAGAGAACCAACCGGCGAAATATCAGAGTTGGAACCTTCTTCAGGCTTGGGCGAGCAAGCAACCTTAAAATTTGAGGGTGTCGCGGATACGCCTATTTTATCAATGGATACTAAGGTAAGGGGGCTGGTTGATGATAATGTGCCCTCTGAGTTCAGCGATAAAACATTAATTACAATTCCAGGCTCGGCGGCCCTAGATGATACTGATGGTTCTGAGAGTCTTTTTATCAAAATTACGCCAACATTTTCTGATTCTATTAATGGGTTTGTAACTGATTTTGCTTATAAGTTAAGTGGGTCTGATTTGAGTTTCTCCGTAGATAGTGGAGACTCAGATTATAGATATACAAACGACGTTGCCTATTTTGATAATGGTGTTGACCAAAGTTATTTATTAGTTCGTGCCTCAGAACTAGCAAATTTAGAGATCTCGCGTCCTGCCGGAGAAGGTGCGTACGCCAGTAATAATTTTGTTATTGAAGCAGCAAGTATCGAGCGAGGGTTTGAGACGGCTGGTATTGCTTATACATCCGAATTATCTGCTTTAGATGCGATAAAGGTGGTTAATTCAGATGATACAACAATGGATTTCTCTCTGAGTTCCCCGAAATCTCTTAATGTTGAGTTTTTAAAGCCCGCTACTAAACCTGAATTTGAATTCATTTTTACAGATACTGCAGCCAATAAATTCTCCCTGAGTTTTTCTAATCATGATGCTACTGATACAACCACTGACTTGGTCAGTATTTTGGTCACCAATGCAACTGGTGGTGAATTTACAAAATTAGTTGGCGGACAAACAGTGTCAATTGGGGCTCCAGCTGATGTTGATGGAGTTTACGTATTTTCATTAGATGAGTTTTTTGAATCAGACGGAACTACTACCTCAGAGATTACATGGACCGGTGGTGATATCTCAGGGGTAACATTCCAAGCATTCGCAGTAGATGAAATTGGTATAACAAATCAAAGTTCAGACGCTGATTTTGCCGTGGACTTTGCCGGTGATACAACCAATGCTGTCTCTAATTTAGCTGACCCAATTATAATTGATGTTGATGGTGACGGGTTATCCTTTAATTCAACAAACGTTTCCTTTGATATTAACTCTGATGGCACTAATGATAATGTGGGTTGGCTATCGTCAAATAACGGCGACGATGGATTTGTAGTGCTATTAGATGTAGATGGAAATGGGGTCCCAACTAATTTAACTCTTGATGGTAGCAACCTCATTACTGAGTATTTAGATGGTAACCCGAATACAGATGCAGCAACGGACTTATTTAGTATATCAAATAATGGGATACTACAGTTATCAGATTTAGAAAGTTATACCAGCAAAAAGGCTTTCTTATGGTTTGATGAAAGCTCAAACGGACTTGGAACTGCCTCCTTTAACGAACTAGCTAGTATTACCGCTCTTGAAATTAATTTAAATAAGTATTCAGAAACAAACTCTTTGCAGGGAGATGTGTTAATCGCAGGTAGCACTTCTGGTGATGCAATCTCCGGAAGTTATACCAGACTAGACGAGGCAGGCGCGCTATCAACAGACCCCGCAGAACAAGGCTCCTTCACAGCCAACTCTTCCATGTTTGATGTTTGGTTGCCTGTTGTCTCAAGCTCTTCAGTTGCGGGCGAAATGGATGGGGTTTCTCTATCTAATAACGATACCAATTCAAATTATTACGAAGACTATGAAAATGGTTTTGATATCTCCTCTATTTTTGCTGAAACCGTATCATCAACTTGGGTTGATAAGTTTGGAGACGAGTTACCTGCTAATTTAGTTATTGCAATCAGGGCAAAGCAAGCAGGTGATTATTTTAAACTCTCAGAGGGAGCTATTTTAGAATCTGAGCCGACTACGACATGGGTTTTAAATTGGGACGGTCAGCCAACAGCAGATGATGCAGGCGAGCTGGAAAAACTTCGTCTATTTACCAGGGATAATTTTTCTGGACAGTTAGAATTTGAGGTATCGGCTACAGCACTGATTGGAACTACGCCACTTACTGTAAAAAGAGATTTATCACTTTCAATAGAGGCAAGAGCGGACAGGTTAGAAATAAATGTCCCAGAAACTGCCGCAACAGGTTCAGAAAGTAGTTCTGAAACAACTGTTGTTTTCACCGATTTTAGTATTGAAAAAACCGATATTGGTGAGGATGTTGAGGTTACTATCCAGACAGCAAATAGCTATCCTGAACTTGTGCTTTCTCTTAATGGCGTCGATTATTCATTAACCGATGGTAACAGTGTAACACTACCTTACCCAATTTATGCTGGTGATTTATCTGTCAAGGCACCTTCGTATTTGAGTGGTGATTTTCAGTTAATTGTGAATGCAAAGTCAATCGATGGCGGAGATGAAAATGCTGCTGACCAATTTAATTTAAACTTCTCTATCGATGCCACATCACAAGGCTCTTTGGTTGAGGTATCTTCTGCCCAAACTTCTATCTTAGAAACAAACCCTCTAATCCCAGTTGATATAACAATTACTCCAGAGGATACAGATGGGTCTGAAAAGGTATCCTCTGTTACACTATCTATTTCAGAGCAGAGCACTTCTAGTGATTTTACTACAGCACCTGTTTTTATTGCTGACGACGGGACTGAAATTAATTTTACCATTGATTCAGGGGAATATAAACTCGAGTTAGAATCAAATTATTATTCCACCTCGACCGTAAATGGGGTTGAAGTTGTTAACATTAGTGGAAGTATAAGAACTCCTGAATTTTTTGATGGCGATGTAACTCTGACGGCTAAAGCTGTTACCTCAGAAACTGAGGATGCTTCTAAATCATCAGAAAATAGCGCACAACAGCAGTTTGTCATAGAGGGTGTCACCGATGGCATAAATGCTGAAGATTTTCAGGTTGCTGGTACAACTATTTATGGCAGTCAGTCTTTAGTGTTGTCCGATCTCGTAACATCTGTACAAATTACTGATTTAGATGAAGACATCACAATTGAGTTTGAACTTTCTTCTGAATTTGTAACATCCCTTGAAAACCCACAGTCAGGATTTTATGACACAGTATCAGCTGAGTTTATAACTTCTCCGCTAACAATTAGTGTTTCTGCAGATGATACTTTCACAGCAGCTGAAAACTTAGTCTCTAGACTAGGTGAGATAGAGATACAAACGCTATCTGACCAAGATGACTTTAATATTACTGCATCAGTATCAACTCGAGATGGCTCTAGTGCAGAGTCTACCTCTGTATCAAAGTCAATATTCATCGCATCAACGCCATTGGTGGAACCTCTAATTGTAAATAGTGCTGGTGAAACGATTGAAACCGCACTCTCGCTAACTGAGGGTGGCCAGGTGATTTATGATGTAGCAGCATCTCTAAATGGGATAATCAACCCTGACAATGTTGTTTTGAGTTTCTCAAATCTTCCATCTGGTTTTCAAGTAACGCCTGTTGGTGGGACAACACTCACAGATGTAAGCGGTGTATTTTCAGTAAATGCCAGCCTGTTAACGCAGGGTGTTATAATTAGTCCTGACCCAACTGATGCAGCTGCATCTAATTATAGTTTAGACTTCAATTTTGATGTTTCTGCAACCGCTACCTATCCAACAGGTGATATAAAAACGGCTACCGTTGGAGGTGGCATTGATATAGATATGATCCCTGCCCTTGATGGCGTTGATTTTCAGTCGGATATATTAGTAACGGATGCTGATTTCTCTATCTTTGACCTTGTTGGTTTAGAAGACAGCTCAAACGAGAAATTATTTGAAGTTGTTATTCCTCAAAACTCGTTTTTAGAAGTTAAACCTGCTGGTTCAATTGACTATATATCTTTGGATGGTTCATCCTTAACGCTGAGTGAAAACGAAATAATTTCTGGCTCGGATGTAGCCGTGCTTCGTAGGTCAGATAATTTTGTTGGAACATCTGACCTACTAATTGAGGTGGTTACAACTGACCAAACTGCTGTGAATAGTGATAGTGGCTTAACCCAGTCTGCTACTATTAGTTTTGAATTTAATACTTCCTCAGACCTTATACAGATATATGAGAGTGCATCTGCGACAGAAATTTTAGATGATGCAATTGTGAATGATGGTAGAACAGATACCGGAGCAGATGTAAGCTTCAATTTATCTGTGGCAAGCTTTTCTAGTGTTAATTCATCCGATACCGTTAGCATTGCTTTGACTGGCTCATCAATTGTTGATGGGACGGAAGTGGTTTCGCCGACTGGCACGACTTATACGGCTCAGGAAATTGGAAACACAGGCTCATTTCAGATATTTATTCCAGGGGATGGTAATTCATTCTCCGCTCTTGATAAGGCGTCTATCAATGTACCAAAATCTGAATTAGGCTTTGGAAGCAGAGATATAACTGCGAAAGTCATTATAACAGGTAAATCTTCTGTAAGCACAGCAAGTACGGAAACAGAAGTTTTTGATGTTGAGAGTGATTCACCTCCGGTAGCTCAAATTGGCTTCGATACCACACTAGATACAAACTCAATCTCCGCCTCAACAATGAGAGATGATGGCATCTTAATATCTGATTTCATTAGGGTTCCTCAGATGAATGAGGGTCATATCTTAGAGGTTATATCTCTTCCTCAAGGTACTTCTGTGGGTTTTGGGATTGGTACAGATTTTACTGCAGTAACATCAGACCAGATATTTGAAATTTTCACTAATGATAATCCAGAAACTATCACTGCGTATAGATTTTCATATTCTGATTTAGAAACAGCATCTATCAAGATTCCATCCGATGTCGCTGATGGAACTAATGAGCTAAGTTTCAGAGCGAGAGTTGGTGTTTTAGACGGAACAATGGAAAATGGTGAACCTCGATATGGGTATTCTCGTTTATCAGACTTTTCCGTTGCTCTTGGCACCGTTCATGGTATTGAAAATGATTTAATTGTTGATACAGATAATTCAAATATATCAGCGAGTGATGGTGATGATATAATCATCCCTGATATTAATTCATCTGGAGCAATCGATGGTGGCAATGGAACAGATGCTCTGGTTCTTACCAATGCCGTGAGCGGAACATCAAGAGCGATTGTAGATTTAAATAAAGGTGAGCTGTACTTATCAACTACTGGGTCCTCTGAGGTAACTTCTGCAGCAAATACCCGTGCAATTGACTCCATTGAAACAGTAGTGGGCACTTCAGGAGACGATACCATCGTTGCTAATGGAAGTGGTACAGGTACGGCAACATTGATTGGTGCAGGTGGTCACGATTATTTAGCTGGTGGTGCCGGAGATGATGTGATTTCTGGTGGGCAGGGTGATGATATTTTATCCGGTGGTGAGGGTTCCGATACGTTCATCATATCAGTTAGCGATGAAGACGGAAATAGAGATGCCGGTACGGATAGGATTACACACTTTGATTTGACAGATAAAATAACCTTTAATGGCTTTGAGATTATTAAAAGTGAAGATGGCTCGCTTCCGGGTGATGTAACGGTTATAAAAAATGCCACAACTGGTTTTTATGAGGTATCCGTTCAAAAGGTATCTGGAGATAACACGCTATCCTCTTTGGTAATCATTGAGGACTTGTCTAATCTTTCCGCTGATGAGGGCACAGCTATCCAGCAGATTACAGATGCAATAGAGTTTAATGAAATTCTTGATGTTCATTCAACAGAGCCGTTTAATGCTGATTTTGAATTTAACTTTGATGCATCTGTTGTGGATTTGATGAGTTCGCTGTCTGATAGGGAATCATTTTTTGGGGATAGTTTTGAGTATGATGATATCACGGGCGCCCTTGGTGTTATCGCAGATGCCAAATTTGATTATGCTTACAAAAGTCAGCTAGGTGCCATGAACATTAATGACCCAGAGAATGGCCATTCAATAAATTACTCTGGCCAATATGTCGGTTTATCGGGTTCAAGGAGTGATGATACGCTTGTTGCTCGTGATGAGGACTCAGTTCTCTACGGAGGTGATGGTGGAAGTGATAGACTGGTTGGTGGATTGGGTAATGATACCTTAATTGCAACATCTGCTAGCAATACTGCAGATAACACAGATGTTGATGAAGATTATTTGCGAGGTGGTGCGGGTTCAGATAATTTTGTGCTTATTAACCCAGCAGAAATTAATGATACATTGGATAAAATTTATCAGGTGAGAATAGAAGATTTCAACCGTTTTGAAGGTGATAGGGTCACATTGGTTGGATATGAAGACCATGAGGTATCTCTATCAGAGGTTGGTAGTGATAACATTCAAACAGCTCAGATTACGAGTAGTAATAATGTTAGTGATAGCCTGACAATTTACTTTGACTTATCGATAGTTAGAGATTTTGACTCAGCATTTAATTTGCGGATGTCAGATTTTGATAAAATTGAGAGCGCTTAATGCTTTTTCAGAAAATTTTAAGCTTTCATGGAGTATTAGCAACCTCCATTCTTCTCTATATATCAAATAGTTTCGCCGACGAGCGCTTTGATAATAATATAAATGCTCCGTTGAGTATCATAGAAGCTAACGAGAGCGCCGCAGATATTTTGGATTTATTAAGCATTGTTTTTCCTGAAAGGGTAAATAAGAATATAGAAAATCAACAAGATGTAGAGCCTATACACTCTAGAAATAGTTCTGCACCCTTGGTTAAAGTGGTTAACGAGCCAGAAACTTCTTTTGACCTAGAAAAAATAGAACCAAATTTAGACTCATTAGCTAATGAGATTATTTTCGGAACAGTTAATAACTTAAAGGAAGTTCAAGCAGAAATTGCTCAAAATCAAGAAATGAACACTGTTTTAGAAGAACAGGATGCAACGTCCCGGTCAGTGGAGATACCAAGTGGTATTGAAAATATTGGGGCGGATATGATTAAATTGGTAAATCAAATTATTTTTGGAGAAAAGGACCCAACTCAGCGATTGGGATTGGAGCCTGTATTAGCAGATATAGCAGAAGCGATAGAGAACTCACCTGCTATCAACAAATCAAATGTCAACTTAGCAATAGGACAAGCAAACTTGCAGGCTTTAGAGCAATCACAAGGCTTCAGTGTTTCTGCATCTGGCGGGTTAAATTATAGCTATACTCAGAATTCAAATGGTTCCGAGAATAGCGGCGCATCAGTTAATCCGACAATAACAGCAAATAAGACCCTCTATGATTTTGGTCAATTGGATACTGAAATAAACGCAGAAATCATTCGCCAGCAAATTAAAGATTTAGAAAATGAAAAAGCAAGGGATGAATTATTTTTAAAAGCCATTTCAAGCTTTTATGAAGTTCAGAGGGCACTCCTGCAAACTCGATTAGCGCGAGAGAATTTAGCCTCAAGAAAGGCATTTGTTAGTTTTATTAGGCAGAGAATGGAAATTGGTGCTAGCAGTACAGCGGATGTAATACGGGCAGAAGCGAGAGTAGCTGGGGCACTCGGGGCGCTCTCTAGTGCGCTAGAGAGCCTTTCAATTGCTCGAACTAATTATAAATCCATTTTTGGAAAGGAAGCTGAGCCCTATATTTTACCGCGTGAGCTTGATTTGCAGGATTTAGATGTTGAGAGCTTACAAAACTATGTTCAGAAAAATCCAGATTTGGCATTGGTGAAAATGAACGCTCAAATAGCAGAGTTAGAATTGGAAAAGTTACTAATCCAGAGAAAAGGCTCCATTAATAGCTCACTAAGTGTTAGGAGAAGCTATAGCGACTCCTCTGGTGTTACTTCTGATACCATCTCAGGAGGTTTATCATATAGTGTGAATTTGTTTGATAGTGGTATATCAAGTACTAGGATTGACCAGGCAAAATTAAATTTAAAAACGTTGCAGTTTGAAGAGCAAAGGACAAATATTGCCCTCACTCAGCAAATCGAGGATGCTTTTTCTCAATATGACGGGAAAGTTGCTGCTGTTTCCTCTAAGATGTTAGTCCTTGAAGGTTCAAAGGATAGCTACAATATAACAAAAGAGTTATATACATTTAGCAGAATTAGCTTATTTGAGGTTTTATCTGCTCAGGAAGAATTATTTAATTCTGGTAAGAATTTGATAGATAGCATTATAGATAGGGCTTTGGCCAAATATAAGTTATTATATCTATGTGACCAATTTCAGGAAGTTGAGAATTTTGGAAGCTGATTTTGAAAATGAACCTGTTGAAGAGCATGATGAAGAGAAAAATGAAGCTAGTTTTCAATTTTCTTTAGCTGAACTTGGCTCCTCGATTACTTCCTCTCTCGGGGGTTCAATAGCAGCCTCTGAATTTAGAGCTCTCGAATTTGTTGACTTGGATAATTGGGAAGTCGAAGACCTCCAAGAAATTCTTGAATCAAGGGATATACTCATTGAACAAATAACCTGGCCCAAGATTGAGAGGCAGGTATATATGGGACAGGGTGTTGACCGTGTATATTTAGCGCTCAAGAAAGATTACGCCTATTTTTTTGCTTATGATGAAAATTTAGGAAAACTAGATGGTTTTTCATCAAGTCCGGAATTTGAAATGCCCGAGCAGGGTCTTGAGCCTTATTTCAAGGATAATGGAAAAGATTGGTTATTTGTAGTTTGTTATAAGAAATCGGAAACAAAATTAGCTTTCATACCAGGAATTGAATCTCATTGGTTTTGGTCAACCATTTGGGAGAATAGGTCGCTTTATTTGCAGTCTGGTTTAGCAGCATTAATGTCTAATATTTTTGCGCTTGGTGTAGCTCTCTTCTCTATGATTGTTTACCGCAAAATCATTCCGGCTAATGCTATTGACTCTCTCATTGTATTAGCATCGGGTTTGGTGGTTTTAGTTTTTGTTGATTATGTAACCAAGGGAATAAGAACGCATTATTTAAGCGTTGCCGGCGTTTCTTCTGATTTAACACTTGGAGATAGGATATTCTCTCAAGTGATGGACCTAAAATACAAATCCAAGAAGGGAACTGTTGGACAGACAGCCGAGACTTTAAAACAATTTGAGAATATTCGTGAATTCTTTGCCTCAGCTGCATTAACAGGATTAATTGATGTTCCCTTTTCACTCATTTTCATCTTTGCTGTTTATTTTATTGGTGGTTGGTTAGTTGTTCCAGTCCTTGTTGCCATTATTCTTAACGTTGTTGCAACCTTATATATTCAACCAAAAATGAAGGAGTTGTCTGATACTGCATTTGAAGAGGGCCAAAATAAAAACTCTGTTATGGTTGAATCTCTCACAGGCTTGGAGACCCTTAAAATGATTGGCGCCGGTGGTTTCATGAGAAGAAGACTGAGAGGCGTTTTAGAAAAGCAAGCACATATTTCTGAGCAAACTAAAGATACAAGTCATTTTACTACAAACGTGACAGCCAGTATTCAACAGCTTATGCAAATGTCGGTGGTGGGGCTTGGAGCAATTTTAGTTTCAACAGGGCAGGCGGGTTTCGGTGTTATTATTGCGTGCACCATTTTATCGGGTAAGGCACTTGGACCATGGGCTCAATTAGCTTCGATTTTAGTGAGGCTCAATCAGATAAGTAAAAGTTATAATGTATTGAAAGAATTTATGGGTCAGGAAGTAGAGCACCCAAAGAGTAATTTCTTCCTTCCTAGGAATAATTTTAAAGGTTCAATTGAATTTAAAAACGTTAATTTCACCTATCCCGAACAAACAGAGCAAGTATTATTCGATGTGTCTTTTAAAATCGAACCAGGTGAAAAGATTGCCATATTAGGCCACGTTGGCTCAGGTAAAACAACGATAGGCAGATTAATATCGGGAATTTATGAGGCAGATTCTGGAACTATTTTAATTGATGGTGTTGATATAAGGCAGATTGCGCCATCTGACTTAAGAGAACACTTGGGTGTTTCTGCGCAGGATGTTTGGCTGATGTCTGATACGGTTGAGAGAAACATATCTCTTGGTTCAGTAAAAGTTGACCCAGATACAGTTATTTGGGCAGGTGATATCACTGGTGTTTCAACATTAACCGATAAGCACCCAGATGGTTATAAGATGAAATTATCGGAACGAGGTGAGTCTCTGTCTGGTGGACAGCGCCAGGCAGTATCGCTCGCCAGGGCTATCGTTAAAAAACCGGCCATATTGGTACTGGATGAGCCTACGAGCTCCATGGATGCAAAGTCTGAGCAGAGGTTTGTTGCAAAATTAAAGGAAGCAGATTTTGATACGACGCTTATGGTCATTACACATCGAACTTCACTTTTAACATTGGTGGACAAAGTTATTATTATGGAAAATGGTCAAGTCGCTGGAATTGGCTCAACTGACCAGTTTATGAAAGCTCAAACTGACCATGGAAGCGCTGCTCAGATTATACGAAATGCAAATGAGGCGAAGTTTCCAAATCGTGCGGGAGGTCAGGTATCGCAGAGACCGTCACCGCCCGTCAGCAATCAGCCTTCTAAGGGAATTCCTGCATTTAAAATCGATACTAAAAAAATTATGAAGTAAAAAATGAAAAAGTTTCTGTATCGTATTTTTCGATTTATTATTGCAATTATATTTTTTCCAATTACCATTTTCAGGTTTTTGAGTAGCGCTTTTTTGTTCATGATAAAGCTATTCGGGGGCAGCTCGACGGGCGTTACCGGGCTTAGCAGGTTTTTCCTGTTTCTAATAGTTGTGACTTTCTCAGGTTTTGTTTATTGGGCGAGTACATCTGAGATGGAGACGGTAGTAAGTGGTACGGGCAAGCTAGTGCCCTCCAAAAAATTACAAACAGTTGAGCATTATGGTGGCGGGATATTAAGCAATATCAATGTTGAGGTTGGTGATAAGGTTCAAAAAGGCCAAATTCTTCTAAAATTAGACCCTCTCGAAAATGAGGCAAATTATGAGTCACTGCGCTCTGAATTTGTGGAAACGCTCATTACAGTGCAGAGATTAAACTCAGAATATAATAATGTAGAACCTAAATTCACTCAGGAAATGAGAGATTTGGCGCCCTCTCAAATACGAAACCAGCTTCTATTAAAACAGGCAAGGGAGGCGAGTTTCAATGCTAATATGGCATCTTTCGATGCTCAGCTTAGACAAAGTCAAAGCCAATTGAAGGGACAAGAAAGAACGCTGGCACTCATTGAGGAGGAGCGCGTTGCCATCCTTCAGCTTGTTGCGAAGGGTTTGGAGCCAAAGTTAGAGGCGGTTAGGGCAGAAAAAACATACGCCGAAGCAATCGCTGGTGTTGAGAGTTTACGCTCATCGATGGACCAAATTCGTGAGCAGAAGTCGATTGCGGTTCAAGAACATAAGGCGAGCATTTTAGCAGAATTAGCCGATACTAACTTGAAATTATCTCAGTTGGAAAAACAGCTCTCTGTATCGGCAGATAAAACAGATAGAACTGTAATTAGAAGTCCAATTGATGGAATTGTAAATAGAGTTCTCATGACAACCCTTGATAGTGTTGTTGGAGGCGGTGAGCCGCTGGTTGAAATAGTTCCCGAAGATAATGAGCTGCTGTTTGAGGCTCAGATTATGCCTCAGGATATCGCCTACATCATTAAAGGTCAAAAGGCATTGTTAAAACTCTCAGCATATGATTTCGCCCAATTTGGCTTTTTAGAGGGAGAAGTTACCATAGTGGGTTCTGATAGCGTGGAGGAGGATGGTGCTCCAGCTTACTATCCTGTGAAGATTAAACCCCTCAGCAGTGAATCCTCTATTGGACGGAAACTTGCATTAGTTCCTGGAATGGAGGCCGCAATTGATATTGTTGTTGGGAAGCGCAGTATTATTTCGTATATAACCTATCCAGTCTCGAGGACGTTGGATACAGCATTTACAGAAAATTAAGGTGCCATAATGATTAATCAATTCAGTGCAAATTATAATCCGATCCAGGATAGGATATTGTTTAGGTTTAATACGACTGACTTGAAAGAATTCCGTTTTTGGTTTTCAAGACGCGTTGCTTCGAAATTATTAAAGGTAATGCCGGAGGGAACTCAGGAGGGGACTGAAATCGTTCAGGAGTTAAAGCAGCAGACTGAGCAGAAACAGGATAAATCACCCCAAAAATTGGGTAGTGATGGCAAGAAGGAAGCCTCGACGGCAGTGCCTGTCAAAAAAGCACCAAAATTTATATCGGGGAATGATTTTCCAACGGGAGAGGAGCCGATTTTACTTGCGGATATAAGCTTTGCACTTGAGGGGGCCTCTTATAAGTGCTCATTTGTTTTAGTAACAAAGAAAACGGTTACGGTTCGCATTAACCCAGATTTAATGCTCAAGGTTCATAGTCTGATATCTCTCATGACGCAGAATGCTGGTTGGTATAAGGACTTAAAGCAGCCTGATGTAATTTCATCTGCACAAATTCATTAAAACAACTTAACCATCTAAGGGTAGGTTATGAAGGGTGCTCTTAATATGGGAGAGCGCATCATTGCGAGCAATTTGACAGAGGCGTAGTTTTGAAGACCATAGGCACAGAATTGGCGTGCCTGCTCGAAGTCCTCCTCAAATAGGCAGGATAGGGTCATGAGCACATAGTAATCATGTGGTTTTTTTTGATTTTTATTAAAGAACTGAGCATTAAATTTCTTAAGTTCTTTTGTGTTTAGCTTGTCGATGTGGGTTAACTCTAATTGTTTAACGACACTTGAGACGTATCCCTTTTGAATTTCTTTGAATTTGCGATTATAATATTCGTCAATTTTGTTTTGAGCAGCTTTAATTTTGGGGTTTGATAAAAGGTCTGACTTAACCTCAGACGCCTTCTTTGCAATTACTGGATTGGTTTGAATGTTTGGCGTTAGGCCCTGACTTGCATACATCAAGAATAAATCAATCGCATATTTGTAATTGTTGGCCTCTCGTGCAGCAATATCTTGACCCTGTTGTTTGAAGTCACCAGCCTTTTTTGCAAAGCCTGAGGATTCCCCCCTCTCGGAGCGAAGGGCAAATTCATCAATGCTATTTGTTACGCAGTGTTTTATAAATAATGGACTGGCCTCACCCTGATTTACCTCTTTGTCATTAACGGAGAAGTGGTGATAGTTGGCTAATTGAACTCCATCTCGATTGAAGCACATTTGCTTGCCATTAAACCCAATAGCGTAGGGAAATTTGGGATTAGTTTTAGTAATGGCACAATTATTTTTTACGAAAGCGGGTTCATTTACAAAGCCAACAAGGTTTGACGGAATGCAATTTAACCAAGAGATGGAATAGATCTTTTGTTCATCGAAGTTTAGTGAGGAAATTTCTGAAATATTATTATCTCTAAAGGATAAGAACTCATCTATATCCATGGTTATAACAAAATCACCTCTCCTCTCAGTCAGAGTTTGATTAATTTTTTGGATAGTGCGAGTTCCAATACTCCGGCCGTCCAGCGCTTCACTACTCACATCTGAATGACAAATACCCTCACACTCATTTTGGATGGTATCAAGAAGTTGAGAGGAGCCATCTGTGCAATCGTTGGAAATGATATCAAATTTATGAATTCCGATCGCAATATGCCATGATATCCAATCAATTAGGTAGAGACCCTCATTTTTTTGTTT